>Ga0207667_10000865_pt1 | contig 39029 bp, 32 predicted proteins | sample KBSCornC52_FD_184301 | JGI IMG/M metagenome (GOLD analysis project Ga0207667, IMG submission 184301) | Corn rhizosphere microbial communities from Kellogg Biological Station, Michigan, USA - KBS Corn C5-2 (SPAdes) (version 2) | ecosystem: Host-associated > Plants > Roots > Rhizosphere > Soil ...
TATCGTGCAATGAAAGATTATTTCACTGCAGGAATAACAGGAAGTTCTGGTATTATTGATACTGGATCATTAACGACTACCGCATCCTTCAACACATTTACTTCATCTTATTTAAATGATTCCGCTTCATTTAATACTAGAATCAATTCAATAACTGGTTCAGGAGATTTAATAAATACAGGTTCCTTATTATCAACTAGTTCTTTTAATCTATTTACTAGTTCCATTAATAATCAAATCAATAATGTATTTTCTTCTGAAAGTAATTACTTACCTACTGCATCCTTCAATACGTTTACATCTTCTTATTTAAATGACTCATCTTCGTTAAATATAAGTATCAATAATGTATTTTCCAGTGAAAGTAACTATCTTACAACTTCATCTTTTAATATATTTACCGCTTCTATTAATAATCAGGTATCTAACGTTTATGCTTCTGAAAGCAACTATCTTTCTACCTCATCTTTCAATATATTTACATCTAGTTATTTATTAACTTCATCGTCTATAAATAATAATATAATTAACATATTTGCTTCTGAAAGCAATTATGTGCTTACATCCTCGTATATAATAGATTCAAGTTCTTTTGACAACAGGATTAATACATTATCTGGTTCTTTATCAAATTTAACGGGATCATATGTTACAACAGGAAGCTTCAACACTTATACTGCATCTACTAATTTACAGATAGCCAATGTATATGCAAGCGAGAGTAATTACTTGCTTACATCGTCTTTCAATGCATTCAGTTCATCGTATGTATCTAATTCAAGTTCTTTTACTACGGTGAGTGCGTCATTGAATTCCATATCTTCATCATTTAATAGTCTCTCAGCTAGTAATGCCTCAAATGGATCAGTAAATTTAGTTTATTCATCATCAATAGTATGGAATTATTTGTCTGGAAGTGTAGCGAATGTTACATTAATTGGAAATGCTTCATTGAATTTAATTAGTGCGTCTATTAATTCATTTGGTATAATTAAAGTCACGCAGGATTCCACAGGGAGCAGAGCACTATCTTTACCAGGAAGTATTCAAACAAGTGCGTCTTTAAGTCAGAATCCAAATAGTGTTGATCTACTTGGATTTTATTATGATGGATCTACATTTTTTTGGTCGTATAGTAATTTTGGTACTGTATTAACTGGTAGTGGTAATTTCGATTCAGATGCATTTACATTTATAAATGCGGCTAATATTGGTGATAATACGCAAAAGACTGCTATAAATCAATTAGTACTTGATCTTAAAAATGCTGGTATATGGACTAAGATGACTGCTGTATATCCTTTTATTGGAGGTAATGCATTTGCTCATAAATTTAATTTAAAAGATCCTCGTGATTTAGATGCAGCCTTTAGAATTAGCTGGACAGGATCTGTTACCCATAATAGTAATGGTATAACTGGAAATGCATCTAATGCGTTTGGTAATACAAATATAAACCCTAGTGCTAGTTTAATATATAATAGCACTCATTTGTCTTATTATGAAAGAACCGTAGTAGGAACTAATAGAGCTATGGGTAGTCAGAATGGAACAGATGAACTTATACTTTGTAATATAGGTGGAATGTTAGGAAGGATGTATTCATCCAATAGTCAAGTGTCAACTCCTGCAAATGGTACAGGTTCATTAATTATTTCTCGTACAAATTCAAACACGATGAAAGGATATTATAATTCTAATTTAATCGTATCATCTTCATCCACAACTAGTGGTTCATTGCCTCCATTTCCTATATATGTTTTAGGATTTGATAATTCAGGGTCTGTCACTGCAGCAAGTTCTAATTTAGCATTTGTTTCAGTTGGTAGTGGTTTAACTGATACGGAAGCTATTGCATTAGGCAATGCAACAAAGAATTTTCAAACAACTTTAGGTAGAAATGTAGTATAATGAATAATATAATTCCTATAATAAATCTAATGATAAGTAAACATAAGACTGGAATATCTTCACAAGTTTCTATTCCTGATAATTATATTGGATCTGTTATCGTATGTGATGGAAATTCTTTGACTTATGGTGTTGGGTCTTCCTCTCCACCAACTTCTAGTTACCCGACTTTTTTAAAAAATTTAGATCCATTTGTTAATGATAATAGTACTATTTATAATCTGGGTGTTGGTGGACAAACTACACAACAGATGATAGATGATGCCATAACACAAGTTGATCCGTTATATAATAGCAATGTTAGATCAGTTGTTGTAGCATGGGAGATAGGAAACGATATAGGAATTAATGGAGATGTAACAGGTTCTATTTCACGATATGCTAGTTATTGTAGTGCGAGAAAATCTACAGGTTTTAAAGTAGTTGCAGTTACTTTAACTCCTAGAAGCCAAAGCACATCTTTTGGAGATACTATTCCTCAGTATAATACGAAATTGGGGCAAGCAAATACGTTATTGCGTAGTGGATATATGACTTATGCTGATGCTCTATGTGATATAGCAGCAGACGACAGATTCCAAAATTACAATCCAACTTATTATGCTTCTGATAATGTTCATTATTCTGATCAAGGATATGAGATAGTAGCTCAATTAGTAAAACAATCTCTATTAACATTATAGAAAAAAATTGAAAATAAAAAAATGGCAGATAAAAGAATAAATCAATTAGACTCAGGATCTATTTTAGATTCATCTTTAGGTTTAATAGGAGATCCAAATTCATTATTTCTTGATAGTCTACACCCAAATCAGGCAGGAAATAGGCTAGAAGCTGATACTTTTAAAACTATAATTACATAAGATGTCAAAAAAAATAATAAATCTTCCATCTGGCTCAATAAATGATTCTTCTATAGGATTTATAGGAGATCCAAATACAGGTGCATTAACAGAGACAAGTTATCGTGCAATGAAAGATTATTTCCAAAATGGAATATCATCTTTATTAACAGGATCTTATGTAACTACAGGATCTTTTAATAATTTTTCATCAAGTTATAATAACGATTCTAGTTCATTTTATAATAATGATAAGAACATATATTCATCTCAAAGTGGATATACTACAACATCATCTTATAATCCTTTTACTGCTTCTTATTTTGTAGATTCTGGTTCATTCGATATCAGAATCAAAGCCATTTCTGGATCTATACCATCTGGATCATATATAACTACTACAACATTCGGTGTATTTAGTGCATCCTACGTAATAGATTCATCTTCTATTAATCAGAAGTTGGTAAATATTAATGCATCAGAAAGTAATTATGTTCCAACATCATCCTATAATCCTTTTACTGCTTCTTATTTTGTAGATTCTTCTTCCTTTTTAAATAAAATTAATAACGTTTATTCTTCAGAAAGTAATTATGTTCCAACATCATCTTTTAATATTTTAAGCAGTTCAATAAAAAATGATTCATCTTCAATAGATACTAGAATAAATAATGTTTATTCTTCTGAAAGTAATTACTTACCTACAGGTTCTATATTAGGAAGTAATAATTATATACCTATATATAGTGGATCAAAAGGATTTACTTTTGGTTTACTTTATTATTCTGGATCTTCACTTTTGATCAATCAAGTGAATGGTCTTAATAATGCCCTATTGCAGGTAGCTGGACCTGTATCTGTAAACGATACTTCATATTTGTTATTACCTCGTGGTACTACTGCTCAAAGACCAACAGGTTCTTTTGCTATGATTAGAGGAAATACCGAAACTACTAATATTGAATTTCATAATGGTGTTGGATGGATTTCTTTAGGAAGTGGAAGTGGAATATTTGCTAGTGGTTCTGTAACTTCCGTTGGATTATCATTACCTTCTTCATTATTCAGTGTTTATAATTCACCAATAGTTGGTGCAGGAGTTTTATCTGCATCTTTAAATACTCAAAGTGCAAATCTTGTATATGCTTCTCCAGTCGGAACATCTGGAATCCCTATTTTTAGAACTTTGGATATTACCGATATAGCCGCTCTTACGTCGTCATTTATTGCTGGATATGTTTTAACTGGTTCTTTCAACACATTTACATCATCGTATTTTATAGATTCTGCTTCAATATTAATAAACATCGCAAATGTATTTGCAAGCGAAAGTAATTATGTTCCAACATCATCTTATAATCCTTTTACTGCTAGTTATCTTAACACCTCAGCTTCGATAAATAACAGTCTAAGCAATGTATACGCTTCTGAGTCGAATTATCTGCTCACTTCTTCATTTTCAAATTTTAGTTCGTCTTACCTAAATGACTCTAGTTCATTTTTAACTAGAATTATAAATGTATTTGCTTCCGAAAGTAATTATGTTCCAACATCATCTATAATAGGCAATAATAATTACTTACCTGTATTCACCGGATCTTCTGCGATAACACAGAGTTCCATATATCAATCTGGTAGTTTTATAATATTAGGAAGAACAGGATCAATAAATAATAGTTTATTACAATTATTTGGTTCTATATATATATCTGGATCTATATATGATTCTTCAAATTCAACTGGATCTGCAGGACAAATGTTAGGTTTTGCTCCAGGTGGAATACTTTGGATTTCTACTGGATCTGGTGGATGGAATCTTTCAGGAAACTCAATTTCTTCTGGATCGTTTCTAGGCTCTACAAATGCTCAGGATCTTATATTTAAAAGAAATAATGTTCAAGTTGGGGCATTTTTTACTAATAATAATATCGTTTTTGGTAATTCAAATAATAGCACGACAGGATCAAATGCTATAGTATTGGGTGGTGTTAATAACTTTGCCAACAATATGGCGGTTGTTATTGATGGTGCTAATAATAGCGCGATTGGTAATTCTTCAGTAGTCGTAGGAGGTCAAAGTAATATCACTCCAGGAGTCGGATCTGTTACTTTAGGTGGTATAAATTTATCAGCATCTGCAGCATATGCCGTTGTATTGGGTAGATTTAATGATCCAATTGCTTCGTCTAATCAATCTTCATGGATTGGAGGTGATCCGATTTTTATAATAGGTAATGGAAGTTCAACAGGATCATTATCTAACGCTTTTGTTGTTAATAAAACGGGCAGCATAGTATTATCTTTTTATGCCAATACTTCTAGTGCCGTTCTTGGTGTTGACAATAATGGTAATATTGTTAATATGCAGGTTGTGTCTCAATCTGTTTATAATATAGATTCTTCGTCATTCAGTAATAGAATAAATAACATATTTGCTTCTGAATCTAATTATTTATCAACCGCATCATTTAATATATTTAGCTCTAGTTTTCTTACTTATTCATCCTCTACAGATGTTAAAATAAATAATGTATATGCTTCTGAGAGTAATTATTTACTTACATCTTCATTTAATAATTTCATAAGCGGTAGTTCAGGACAAATAGCATTGTTTAATACTCCTCATAGTTTAACATCGAGTCTAATAAATCAACTAGGTAATTCTATTATATCTATATCTGGTGCAATTATACAACCAACTAACTTTACTCCGTCTGTTACTAATACGGTAGCTTTTGGATTTAATAATATTTTATATGGATCAGGATCCTTTGCCCACGGTTTTAACAATACTGTAAATTCATATATAGGTCATGCTGAGGGTTCTAATAATGCTATTAATGGGGTAGGAGCACATTCTGAAGGAACAGGAAATACTGCTTATGGTGATTATTCTCATGCTGAAGGTTCCGGAAGTATATCCTATGGGTTTGGATCACATACTGAAGGTCTTGGTACTATTTCAACAGGTTCATATCAATTAGTGATAGGTAGGTTTAATAAGATAAATGCTAATTCATTATTTATAATAGGAAATGGATTTAGTTCAATGAGTAGAAATGATGTAGCTACTTATTATTCCGAATCAATTGAATTTAATAAAGATCTTTACCTAAATACCAGTTCTCTTCATGTAGGACAATATTTATATGATTCATTTGGTAATACTGGATCAAATGGGCAAGTAATTTCTTCGATAATAGGAGGAATAAAATGGTCTGATCTATCAGGATCATCTACTGGCTCAAATGGATTTGTTACAAATGGTATATTCCAGGCATATACTTCATCCACGAATATTCAGATTGCTAATATATTTGCTTCAGAAAGTAAATATACATTAACTTCTTCATTTAATTTATTAACACAATCATTTAATACATTTACATCTTCTTATATCATAGATTCCGGTTCATTTGACACAAGAATCAAGACCATTTCTGGATCTTTATCAACTCTTACCGGATCATATGTTATTACAGGAACTTTCAATTCATTTACAGCATCTTATATAGTTGATTCTTCATCTTTTAATACCATAATAAATAATGTGTTTGCAAGTGAAAGTAATTATTTACCATCATCTTCATTACGGGGTTTATCTAATTATTTAGCAGTATTTAGTGGATCAAATATATTAACAACAAGTAGTATATATCAATCAGGTAGTTCTATATTAATAGGAAGAAATACAGGATCCAATAATGCCGTTTTACAAGTATTTGGAGATATTTATATTAGCAAATCGATATATGATTCAATTGGTTCTACAGGATCGTTGAATCAAACATTGATAAAGACGCAATCAGGATTCCAATGGGTTAATACTGGTAGTGCTGGAAATTTTACTAAAGTTATAAATTTTGTTATAGGTGATGGTCAATCATTTACTCCTTCCTCTGGATCAACAATTTTCAGTAGTTCTTTATTAGTTAGTTCTAGTATTTTACAGTTTAGTCAAGAAGGATTTATAATGGCTCCTATTTCAAGATCATTAGCTTCCTGGTTCAGTTTTACCTCTTCTCAAGGTAGAATTGATATAAATAATACAACCTTCAGTCAGGATTCATATTTTCAAATTCTTTATATATGAAACGATTATTAATATTTCTTATTCCGCTTTTTTCAATTTTTTTTGCAAAAGCACAAAATAAAATTCCTTCTATTGCATTAAGAAGTGGACCTGGTGTAACTGTTTCCGATGCTAGATTGAGAGCACAATTAAACATTTATATACCTGTAGTAAACGATACTACGAATGGTTTAAATGGAGGTTTAGATAGTTTAGGAGCTTTTATTCAAATCAGATCAACTGGTGATATATACAAAAGAGACACTGTTATAACCGGAGGTCATAGATGGACATTATTATCGGGTACATTCAATGTATATCCTGTAAATGGATTAACAGGATCTCATGGTGATAGTCTTTATTTTGGTGGTAATTTATTACGAAATACTACATTAGGTACGACTGGATTTGATTTTAGTATCACCGGTTTACCTAACAAAGCATCTCCATTATCTACTGATAGTTTTATGTTAAGAGATAATAGCGGGAAAGTGTGGGTAACTCCTTTTTCTACAATAGGAGGAACTCAATCATTATCTTTATCACAATCATCATCAGCCGATACCATTAAGATATCTAATAGTAATTCCATTGTATTAACTGGAGCCGATCATAATAATGCTGGATCGTTGACTGCAAATGATAAAAAACGTATTGATTCAACTATTTATGTTGGATGGTATGGTCATGGTAATCAGATGGTACTATTTAATTTTACCAAGGACTCTATGTTATTCAAAGGTATAAGTGCAAGTGCTGCTGGATTACTAAATGTTACTACTGAAACTAATAGAGATAGTATTAACTTTAAGGTTAACTTGGATACTGTTGGATTATATGGAAGAACAGTTGTAGGTATTTATGTTTCCGAACTTAGAGCTTTGGTAGCTACTCCATCTGCAAATAAAGCTTATTTTATAAAAGACCAATATATTAGTGGAAAATACGTATATGATGCTTCTGATAATACTACTACAGATAATTTAGGTACATGTATAGTTGATGCGGCTGGCCATCGATTTAAAAGAGAATTTACAGGACCTATTCATAGTATATGGTTCAAGGTTCTAGGTGATGGTTCTACCGATATGACCGCTCAATTACAGTCTGTAATTGATTATGCTGCCACTACCGGAGCATTATCCAGAAAGGTGATAATTGATGAAGGTATCAGTGGTAATAAAAACATCATGGTAGATAGTATCACTATCAAAACAGGTGTTATTATACAAGGAGATAATGTTCGAGTTAGGATTGCACCAAATAACAGTTCTAGGAAGTATATTTTTGGTATAGTTCCGGGTCCTGTTGATCAGTGGGGTATTAGTGACTTACAAGTTATAATGAATTCTGGATATGTAGGTCAAGGTTGTTTTAATTTTACAGCTGTTGGATCTGTAAGTTCACCTTTCAATGGCGGCGTATGGCATTTTAGAATGAACAATGTTCAAATTCAGAACTGTTCAGGACGTGCTATTAATTTAATCGCGTCTGATGGTTCTGGAGATCTAGCTAACCAATTCCTTACTTTTGAGGATGTTAGGGTATACAATACTGCTGATACAACTGCAAGAGCGGTATATGTGTCAGGACAGTTAGGTCAAACAACTTTTCGTAATTTAGAAGCTTATGGTGCAGGGTCTACTAACTTAAATACTTGTGCAGTTGAATTAAATTCTTTAGGAACGAGTAATGATCAGATACAAGGTGCTGTTGTATTTGATCGACCAACAGTACAGGCATATCATGATATAATGCGGACATCAAATGCACAAGGTGTGTCAGTAATATCTGGTTGGTTTGAAAATGATTCCATTGGCGTACATCTGACTAATCGTAGTACTATAAACTTTTTTTGGAATACTTGGAAAAATGTAGGTGTTGGTACGAATGCTTATATTATAGGAGATGATTTGAGTCATGGAATATTTGCAGGTAATTTTGTATATAGTGTAGTTAATAAATGGTACACTTCTCCTTCAGGTACTGCTGGTGGATTTGATATTTGGGGAAATAGTTTTCAAACAAATGGATCTGTTACCAGTTCATCTGCTGGTCAAACGTTAAGTGTATCCAGTAATGCTATTACAGCAAACTATTTCAAAGATATTGTGGTTAACACTACTACCACTTCTTCAGCTTATATTAGCACAATCAATAGTAATGCCGGGCCAGGTGAATTTATATCTATTCGTGCTAATGATCAGGCAGGTAATAGTGGTGTCGTTATGTTAAATGGTGTTGGTGGTAATATTGATGTTAATAAATTTGGTGTTAGTAGAATGGTTATCTTACGTGATAAACAGTCGGCTATACTAAAAAGAAGTGATCTATTAAATACGTGGGTAGTTGTTGCTGTATCTAATCAAGATATTTACGCAGCATCAGCTCCTACAACCGGATTATATTTTGCTGGTGAAGTTATTCACAATAATGCTCCTTCACACACAAATACTTATGAATGGGTTATAACTAGTACTGGTATATGTCCATCCTGTGGTATAGATAGCGTTATGATGTCCGGATCATCTGTTGATGTTTCTAGACTTTCAGGTATAGTACCACCTGATCACGGTGGTACTGGTGTAAATAATGCTACCAAGACAATAACGTTGGGTGGTAATTTTGCAACTTCGGGAGCTTTTAACGCTACATTAACTCTTACTGGTAATACTAACGTAACATTACCCACGTCTGGAACATTACTTCCCACAAATGGTGCTGGTACTGGTTTGAGTGGTATCACTTATGCAGTTAAAGGTACAGCTAATCAAGTTCTTGTTAATGGAACGTCTGGAGCTAATCAAACGGGTAATTTAACTTTAACAATACCTCAAGATTTGGCTACAACAAGTACATTAACACTTGGAGGTCTTAATTTAAATAACGGGTTGGCTAATTTAGCTTCAACATCAATAATTTCTAATGGAACAGTTCAATTTAATGGCACTCTTGGTTCTGCAATTAATATATCTCCAGCTGTGAGTGATGCTGGATTTACTGGTAGTGGTGGAACTAGGGCAGATGTGGCATTAGTTGGTTTAAGTAATATTTTAATGTCAGCAGTTAATACTGGTGTAACATTCACAAATGCATCTACTTTGTATATTGCTGGGGCTCCTACTGCTGGAACTAATGTAACTATACCAAGTCCTTGGGCATTAAAAGTGGCTACCGGTAAATCTTATTTTGGTGGTGGTATATCCATAGTTGATGGAACACAGGGAAATCTTAAAGTTCTTACTTCTGATGCTAATGGTAATGCTTCATGGCAGGTTTCTCCTGGAGGAGGAACCTCTGGTAGTTTCACACCAACTTTGACAGGAACAACTAATATAGCTAGTATTTCGTTAAGTAGTGCAAATTATATACAAGTTGGTAACATTGTACACGCTCGTATAAGTGTAATAATACAAACTTCTGCAACGAATACGTCCAGTAGAATAACGTTTAGTCTTCCAATTGCTACCAGTGTTACAACGCAAAGTGGTATTGGTTTTGGGGTTGAAAATGTTAATATAAATGGAGCAGGCGGATATATGGCTGGTACAGCTAGTATTACTAGTTCTGCAACTCAGGCAACATTTGATTTTAATTCGGGAACCTTAAACACTTCGTCAATTGTTGTTATTAACATTGATTATTCTCTTTAAATCGATAATATGAAAACAATATTAATATATTTATTTAGTATAATTTCTATTTCTGCTTCGGCACAAATAATTCAACCTACCTCTAGTATAACAGAGATAAACCCAGGGCCATATATACACTCATTAAATACATTATCTGCTTTTTTAACAAGTACAGGAACAGCATCTGCATCTCAATCCTTTAATTTTGTTAGTGGTAATTTAAGTGCGGCTGTTGGATGGAAAACTGGTTCTGGAATGGAAATTAGTAAAGATAACTCAACATGGACTGATACAATTACATTTCTTGGATCCAATCCTTCAGGAACCGTTTATGTTAGAGTAGCGGCTGCTACTTCTGCCGGATCTTATTCTGGTAATATACATGGATCTAGCGGCTCCGCTACAGCTGATGTTGCTTATTCTGCTACAGTAACAGCTGTTCCTACTTTAATCGTTAATCCAACAAGTTTAACAGGATTTACTTCCATAACTGGTTCATTGGGAGGTTCTCAATCATATTCGCTTACAGGTACTGCCTTGACGGGTAATATAACTGTTCAATCTCCTGCTGGATATAAAGTATCTAAAGATAATAGTTCATTTGCATTCCAACAAACAGTGGTTCCTGTCTCAGGGTCTATATCTCAAACGATATATGTAGCTCTATCTGACACAAATACTATCCCAGGAACGTATTCAGGAAATATTGGAAATAGTGGAGGAGGTGCAACAACTAAAAATGTTACAGTAAATGGTACCACATCAGGAGCGGCAAGTACTCCAGATTCAGTTAAATTTCAATTCGATACAACTGCTGCTAATAACGTAGCAGGTTGGACAATTGTTCAAGGAGATCCTAGTAAACATATTATTTCTGGAACAATACCAAATACTACTATTACATTTACGACAGTATCTACTTCTAATTCAAATTGGGGAACGTTTGGAAGCCCGGCAGGTTGCATAGGTGTAAATAATGGTGTAACTAATGCTACTATACCAGATCCGGCAAATAGTGGAGTCATGAAAGAAGCTGTATTTACAAGCAATTTATATCAAACTACTAATGCTCAATTTGTAGTTGGTGGATTAAAAACAGATGGTACTACATATGATATAGAATTATCAGGTACTACTCATTTCTCACTTGCAGCTGTAGGCAATTATAATGTAAGAGGATCAGTTTTGCAAACCGCTAAGAATTTTAATGGAAATGCAAATACTAGTAGTAAAGCTACATGGACTGCTATAACACCAGATGCAGGTGGTAACTTTACATTCTATATTGGTAAATTAACAAGCGGAGAACAAGTTGCTCTTCTGTCTTATATCAAAATTACAAAACATTAATAGTTATGAAATATATATTAATTTTAATAATTTTTTTATCTTTTAAAAGTATAGCCCAAGTTCCTAATAATTCCTGGACATTAGAAAGTAACTATAGATTTCAATCTTTATATCGTTTAGATACATCTTCTAAAAAAGATAATAAAGGACCGGCATTGAATAGTATTTCTTCCAAAAGAGATACTATTAGTGTATCTTTCAAATTGGATACATCTGTTCGTATGATTTATAGAACTTGGAATTGGTTAGGTAAATCAAGAACTAGTAAATTTCATTATATATCTTGGGATAATTGGGAAACCAGTAAGCATAATCCACAATATGAAAAAGGAGTCGTTTATTTCCATATTAAAAGTAGAGGCGATATTGAATGGCATCCAAATGAGATTATTATATGGAATAATACTTTTAAAGGATTTAGAATAGAATATTTCAAATGATTAAGAAATTATTTTTTCTTTTACTGTTTTTACCTATCATAGGATTCAGTCAGTCGGAGACTCATGACATGATTACCTATGATACCACTATTTCGATTTTCAATGCGCCATTTGGGCCTACTAATATATGGAATATAAGAATTACTCGTCCTCGTAATTATTTTACTGCAGGCCACCCAGATACAGCATCTCGTCCGGCTATTATTACAATGCCAGGTCAGGGTGAATTAGGTACTACTGATACAAGTAAATTGACTGTATATGGTCCTCATTTTTGGTTAAAAAATGGATGGGATGGAGGTATACAATTGGGTAATGGTAGACACTATCCTTTATTAATTACTGTGTGTTATACTAATTCTGTAAATACATATGCAGCAGATGTTCTTAATATAGTAGATACATTAATAAAATTCTATCATATTAAAGCGAGAGGTAGACACTTTGCCGGATTATCGGAAGGAGCATTTACTTGGGGAGCTTTAGTATGTTTTGAAAAATCTGCTGGAACAGAAGATGGTATGAGTCGCATGACTTCTCTTGTAGCTCTCGAAGGTACTCCAAATCCAGCTATTAATTCATGGGATAGACGACAAGGTGCTTATAAAGTATGGGCAGCTAAATATGGTGGTAAGTATTTTTATTTAGAAGGTAATGGCTCGGATAATTTCCGAAATGGTTATCTTTGGTCACAACCTATGAATGATACAGTTCCAGGATCCGCTTATTTTGCTTGGGAAACTCTTGGAGGGGGATCACATTGCTGTTGGAATTCTATGTATGATCCATCTGTAACAAATTGGAGCACTATTCCAGTTATAGGACCTAATATTGGTACAGGACCAGCACCAAATACGCAGGGAACCTATCGTACCGGTCAAAATATATTTACTTGGATGCTTGCACAGGGCGATACTACACTAGTTGGACCTACATGTAATCCAATTGTTACACCAGGATCTAATCAAACAATAACTTTACCGACAAGTTCATCATCTATTTCTGCAAGTGTTACATATCAATGCGGAAATACAGCATCAAATATAGTTTGGAGTCAAGTTAGTGGACCAAATAATGCTAGTATAACATCTCCGAATTTATTAACTACTGGGGTTGCTGGACTTATTCAGGGAACTTATGTATTTAAAATAACTGTAACTGATAATACTTCATTAACTGGAACTGCTACGGTTCAAGTTACTGTTAATTCTTCTACAAGATCACCGATGAATTTTACTTGGCCCTCAACAAATTCTAATATATTAATTAATAATACAACATTTGGAGTATCTTTAATGGGAGGAGATACAGTATTTATTCCAGTTAGATCAGGAGGATATAGAAGTTTTACAATAGATCGTATTGGTACTAGATCCGAAGGTAAATATATAACTATAGTTTGGCAAAATGGATCATTTATAACTCCTAACACATCATCACCATTGGGAGCAAATAGCATAGATTCATCATTTTGGGTTCATATATATAATTGGACTATGAATGATAATATAGATGTTGCTTTTACTTCTTATGCCAATTTGGGATATTCACAACATATTTGGATTGATCATTGCACATTTAGAGGAATGAATGGATTTTTCCCATCAAGTCCTAGATCATTCGCAACTCTTCCAAATTTTACTGGAGATACAATAAATTGTTTTTATAAATGGAGATGGAGTTATTGTACTTTTGATTCTTTAGTTGGAGCAAATTCAGGTAATACAGCTATTTACATCGGAGCTTTGGCTAAAAATCAGACATGGATAAATGTTGAAATAGATCATGATAAATTTGGAGATTATTCAGCTTTATCAAATCCACCAACATACATTTTTGCATATAATGTATATGGAATATATATACATCATGATAGTCTTTGGAATTTTGGTATGAATGTTCCTAATCCAAGAGGTCATGCTGCTATGTTATTTTTAAGAATGTCTTATTTCGAAGTTTACAACTGTTGGTTTGGCACAAATAATTTTGGTAACTGCGTTCGAAATTGGGGTGCAGCTGATATTCCGTCTATGTTTAATTTATTTTCATTATGGAGTACAGGATATAATGGAAGAAGTAGAGTTTATAATTGTATAAGTGATAGTTCGAGAAAATATCCATTTTTAGAATGTCAATCACATCCAGGAGATACATCTTCATTATCACCATATATTAGAGCGCGAACAGTTCCAGAAGTTTGGTTTATTACATTACGTCATCAAGGTCTTGGGATTGGAAATGATCCATATGTACCAGGATTTGATTTCTATGATCATGATTCACTTTTTGTAAAAAATTGTTATTTAGTAGGACCTACTGATACAGTTTGGACTGCTTGTAATTTTGGAACCTTAAATCAAGGATGTAATAAATTCATAAATAATCCTGGAAGTACAATAGTATGGGATACAGCTGCTACAAGATTTGTGCCTTCTATTCCATTAATAGGTCTACAAGATAGTACATTTTTCATACCTACAACTACCGGTATGTTATATAAACAAGGTATTCCAGGACCTACCTATACTTCTTTAGATTATTATGGAAATACGAGAGATGCAGTACACCCTAATATAGGATTTGCTGAAACAATTGATATTATTAAAAATTATTTGATTATACCAAGAAGTTATAGAATTAATATCATTAGTAATTGATATTTATAATAGTAACCAAACTAAATTATTTTTTATGACTGAATTTTTTAAAAAAATAGTAAATGTAGAAATACGTAATATTTTGGCTGTGATAATTACATTAGGAGTTTTTATTCTTTTGTATTTGCTAACAATAAAGCCAGTACCTCCTGAGAACAAAGATATAATGTATGCTGCTATTGGATTCGTTTTCGGTGGAGCATTCTCTGCTGTAGCAGGTTTTTATTATGGAGCATCTAAAACTGCTCCGATAGATAATGTAAATAATAATTCCGTTATAAAGTCTTAATACATAAATAGTTATGAGTAACAAGTTATCACAAGAAGAATTAGATAAAATCGTTCAAATAAAAGATGGTTATGATAAAATTCTTCCCGAAATAGGATCAATTGTAATACAAATTGATCAATTAGAGAAGAAACTTGATGAATTGAAATCTACAAAAGAAAACTATTTGTCTACTTATTATAAGATATTAGAAGAAGAATCAGTTTTATCTTCAACATTATCAAATAAATATGGGTCAGTTAAAGTAGATCTTTCTACGGGTGAAATAACCTAATATGAAAAATCATTTTTCTCGATATTTATTGATATTTATTATTGTATAAAGATCAATTAATTACCAATAAACTTCTATAAATGGCTGGAAGACTTCTATCACCTGGCGTTTTTACACAAGAAACAGATTTATCTGGTGTAGCATCGGGTATTTCTCAAATTGGTGCTGCCTTTGTGGGACCAACTTTAAAGGGACCTGCATATGTACCAACACCAGTGTATTCCTTTTCTGATTTTACTGCTCAATTCGGCCAGGAAACTCCAACTAGTTATATACCTTATGCTGTAAGAAATTATCTAAAATCTGCACCTGTAGCAACAATTGTAAGAATTTTAGGAGATGGGGGATGGGGTTTTGACGGAACTTCTAGGAAATTGGCAGCTTTTGTCAGTGGAAGCTCTGTTTTATCGGTTTTACATCCAAGTATTAACGCAAATGATGGTGCAGCGGAACTTTCGGCAACACTTGCTACGGGTAGTTTGAATAGTTTTAATTTATATGTAAGTGGAAGCTCGGTCAATTATCAGGCATCTTCTTCTTTGAATCCTACAAATAACAATTATATCACAAAGATATTTGGTAATAGTCCTTCTTTTAAAACAGGATCGGCATTTCCTTATTTGTTATTCAATAATTATTTATCTGCTTCTGTTGCTATAGGTACTTCTTCTTATTCTGATCAGGCTACTCTTATTTTGAGTAGTGCCCCTTGTACTTTTACAAGTTCAAATCAAGGTGGATATAGTGAGGCTATAACCCCGTGGATCATTTCAGAAGGTGGTGTAAGATTATTCAGATTTCATCATATATCTCCTGGAAATGACTCTAATATTGACGTGAAATTAGCTATTGCTGATATTTCACCTAGCACAGTAGATGGAGTATATAGTACTTTCTCTGTTCTTTTGAGATCTTTCAATGATACAGATAATGTCCCCTCTATTGTAGATCAATTTAATAATCTTACAATAGATCCGGATGATGCCTCTTCTTATATAAGCCAAAAAATTGGAGATGAATATAGTAAATATGATTCAAATATACAGAAAGTAATTGATTATGGAGATTATCCTAACAATTCTGCTTATGTATGGGTAGAGGTAAGTGATGCTGTAAAGAATGGGTCTATTGATCCGAAGGTATATCCTGCAGGATTTGAGGCTGTATATGAAACAATCACAGGATTTGTAGGATATTCATTGCCTACAGCTAGTATGGTTTACAGTACGGCTAGTTCTGTGATATATTCTGGATTTAATTATAATAATACAGATAATCTAAATTATCTTAATCCTATTCCGAAAGAAGCTACTCAAGGTAATAATTCCAATTTTATACTTCCTGCGGGAGATGACAAGTTCCTTGTCCCTTTCCAAGGTGGATTGGATGGTATGAATTATACCGTTATTAAAAATACAGGTGCTAATATAACTCCAAGTAATTTATTTGGATTTGATCTTAGTACATCTACTGCACCAGGAACTCTTTCTTATATTCGTGCTTTGGATATATTATCTAATGTTGAACAATATGATATGAATCTGTTGGTTATGCCGGGTGTTATTAATACATTACATCCTTATGTGGTTCAATATGGTCTTAGTACAGTAGAAAGTAGAACAGATGCGATATATATCCCAGATCTTTGTGGTCAAAATGATACGATTGCTACTGCTAAAGCTAGTGCAGCTTCGTTGGACTCTAATTATGGAGCAGTATATTATTCATGGGTTAAAATAATTGATAGCTCTAATAATAAAAAAGTGGCTGTTCCGCCTTCTGTAGTTATACCACAAGTAATTGCTTACAATGATTCAGTCGGTCAAGAATGGTATGCTCCTGCTGGTTTAAATAGAGGTGGAATTTCAGGGGTTGTTGGTTTGGTTAATAAACTATCGGAGAAAGAAAGAAATGTCCTGTATCCGGCTAAAATTAACCCTATAGCTAATTTCCCAGGAACTGGTATTGCTGTATGGGGTCAAAAGACACTTCAAAGTGCAAATACTGCTCTTAATAGGATCAATGTTCGTAGATTGCTTATCAATCTTCGTAAATTCTCAGCATCTGTTGCAAAATATCTTGTATTTGAAGGTAATACTACTCAAACAAGAAATAAATTCTTAAACGCTGTAAGACCTTATTTCTCTTTTGTCCAATCTAAACAAGGTGTTTATGCTATCCAGGTAATAATGGATGAAACTAATAATACTGCTGATGTTATCGATCAGAATGAATTAGTCGGCGAAATAAGAGTATGGCCAACTAAAACTGCGGAATATATCGTATTGAATTTTACAATAAACCCAACAGGAACTCTTATTTCTAATGGTACAGTTGTTTCACAATAATTAATAATATAACTAATTAAATATCAATGTCGATTCTGGACCCTAACGAAATTATGTTTACTGCTTTTCAACCAAAGGTAGCTAACCGTTTCTACATGTATATTGATGGAATTCCATCCTACATTATTAAAAAAGTCACTTCTCCCCACTTTACTGATGCAGAAATCAAAATTGATCATATCAATACTTATTTCTTCGTAGCTGGTAAAAGAGAATGGCAGGATGTAACAATGGAATTATACGATCCTATTACACCTTCAGGACAACAAGCTGTAATGGAATGGGCTCGTCTTTGTTATGAATCTGTTACAGGACGTGCTGGTTATTCTGATTTCTATAAAAAAGATATTACACTTGAACTGGTTGGACCAGTTGGAGATATAATCGGAGAATGGAAAATGATAGGATCTTGGGTGAAAGATGCTGCTTTTGGCGAATTGGATTGGTCTGCAGGTGATCAAGCTTTGATGATACCTATTATTTTGAAAATGGATTATTGCGTCTTGAATTTCTAATTTAACAAACTAATGAAAAAATTTAAAGACCTAGTAAGAGAATGTTATAAAGAGATCCTTAAAGAAGAATTAACGATTCCGTCTCCGGATGGAACTTCAGATTCAGCATCTGAAGAAAATAAGCAGAAAGCTAAAGATGCTACTAAAAATGGAGATGATGTAAAATTCGTAAAGCCTGGTGAATTAGAAGAAGGTTCATCGGAAGAAGGAGAACTTAACGAAGAAGAAATTGCTCCCAAAGTATCTGAAGTATTCGCAACTCTTCAAGGATTGTCTGAAGATGTTAATTCATTAAATGAATTTGCAGAAGCTAATAAAGACAAGAAACTTGAAAAACTTTCAGGAAAATTAGCTAAACATTTACATGAAGCAACCAAAGTTATTGCTGAAATGAAAGATGCAAGAGATGCTATCTTGCAAGAAGATGCTGAAAAAGCCAATATATTTGGTGATAAGGTAGTCAAAGCTCTTGGTAAATATTGTAAAGATGAAAGTCATGGAAAGAAAATCAAAGAAAAATATATGCCTTATATAGCGAAAGCTCATAAGAAAGGCAAAAAGCCTGCCGAAGTTGCAGAACGTATTAAGGATCATAGATTTGAACTATAAAAATTGTATCAGAACTCGTAATTCTGAGCTACCTTCGGAATCAGAAACCTCCGCTTAGACCCGGAGGTTTTTCTATTATATGATATTTATATACACAAATAATTAAGTTATGGCTTATCAAAAACCCACACAGGTTATTCCTCTTCCTTCAAAAGGTCTTATATACGCGAAAGACAATCCATTAAGTTCTGGTACAATAGAAATGATGTTCGGCGGAGCCGCACAAGAAGATATTTTAGCGAATGATTCTTTCAAAGAAGAAGGAACTACGATGACTCGTTTGATTAAATCGCTGATCGTATCTAAGATAAATTATGACGATATCATTGTTGGTGATAAAAATGCTATATTTGTAGCTTCTAGAATACTTATGTTTGGTAAGTATTATGATTTAAATTATCTTTTACCAGGAGAATATAAACCAAAGCAAATAAAAGTAGATCTTACTACGATTAAAGATAAGTCATTTAATGAATCATCTATTCAACCTGGCAAGAATGAATTTGAATTTGTGTTACCTATAACAGGTGTAAATATAACTTATAAATTATTAACTCATAAAGATGAGGAATCGATTGCTACAGAAATTGCGGCAATGAAAAAGCATTATAATGAAGAAAACACCAAAGAAGCTTCTATACATTGGTATCATAAAATTGTAGCCGTAAATGGAGATAGATCTACCGCCGCAATTAGAGACTTTGTAAATAATGGATTGATAACGATGGATTCAGTTGAATTGGGTAAAAATATGTATGAAAATTCCCCTGGTATAGATTTTAAATTCGATTATATCTTAGAAAACGGCGAGGTATTGGAGGGCCTTCCGTTACCAATAAATACTACCTTTTTTCGATCTCCATATCTCCTATAAAAAAATATTATATGATGAGATCGATTTTTTAGTTAGAGAATCCAAAGGAGCTTATACTTTTACGGATGCTTACGAAATGCCGACTTATCTCAGAAAGTATTATATAATGAAGATATCTGATGAAAATCAGAAACTTGCAGATGAAATAGATAAGAAAAACAAGATATTAACCAGTACAACGGATCTTTCAAAGAGAGTTCCTCCTAAAAAACGATCAAAATCAGAAGCATATGTTACAAAAGCCGGGAAAAAATAGCCCCGGCTTTGATATTTATATTATATGGCTACAAATCAACCCCCTAATCAGAATCAAACCATAGATGAACTCCAAAGCATCCAGGCCAATCTATTAAATATTAATGATCAATATAGAGAATGGAATAAGCAAGCACATATATATAATTCTAGTACTATTGACACGATGAAAAAGACTACGGAATTAAATAAATTAATTTCCAAGTCTTTAGATATTTCATCAAAAATAGGGAAAGAACTTATCAAGAGAAAGGATACAAAAAGATTAATTAATCAACTTGAAGCAGAATCTAATAAATTATCAAGATCCTATCAGACTACTTATGAGAAATTAACTAAATTACAACAAAAGCAGGTTGATCTATTAGGTCAACAGCAGGATCAATTTAGATCTCTTACGAAAGAATCTGATCAATTAGAATCAGATTATTTGGAAGCTAAAGAGAATCAAGTAGAAACTTTTGAAAAGTTATTAGACTTAGAAAATAAAGGTCTTAAAAATACTAAACAATTTGTAGATCTTGAGAAACAATTTAACAATTATTCTCAACAAGTTCTGGATAACCAAAATGAAAAAATTAATGTTGAATCAAAGATTCAAACACTAAATAAGGAAATAGCAAAAGCATATAAGAACCAAGCTGTATCCACCGCTCTTGTTCAAAGAACACAAGCAGAAGCGGCTAAAAATGTTTTAAATGTAACCAGATCATTACCAAAAGAAGTTGAACAAGGTAATAAAGCATTGCAAAAGCGAAACTTTCTACAAGAAGCTTTTTCACGAGTTCCTATTTTAAAAAACATGAAAATGCTTCCAAAACACATGGAAGATTTTGGTTTAAAAGGAACGTTGGCATTAGGTATTATTGGAGGTATAGCTGCTGGTATTGGAAAGATAATTCAATTAATGTTTAAAGCTGATTCTCAGATAACTGATATACAGAAGAGTTTTTCAGTTTCCAGAGAGAGTGCTAAAGAATTACGTCAATCATTTTATGAGATCGCGGAGAATGCTTCGAAGTTTGCCGATATACAAAAAGAAACCTTAATATCCGAAGAAGATATTTTCAAAACTCAATTGGAATTTAACGATGCTTTCGGTACTGCTATAGCTTTGTCTGGTCAACAGGTTGTACAATTAACAAAGATTAAGGATTTAATTGGTGTTAGTGAAGAAGGTTGGAAGAATATAATGACATATTCTCTTCAATCTAATAAATCAGTAGAAAATATAGATAGAACGATACTTGGAACATCCAGGATTATACAGGCTCAATCTGGTGTATTACTTAATAACAAACAAATTCTTGATTCAGTGTTAAAGGCTTCTGGAGGAATAAGAGCTAATTTCAGAGGAAATGTTGAACAACTAGCTAAAGCTGTAACACAAGCAAAATTATACGGCACTTCTTTAGAAGAAATTCAAAAGACTAGTGATTCCTTATTGGATTTTGAAACATCTATTGAATCACAATTAGAGGCAGAATTACTTATTGGTAGAAAGATCAATCTCGAAAGAGCTAGAGCTGCAGCCTTGAATGGTGATATGGTGACAGTTATGAATGAAATGGTAAAACAAGCCGGAGATTTTGATCATTTCATGAAGTATAATATCATTCAACAACAATCTCTCGCTAAGGCTTTTGGATTTAGTAGAGATGAAATGAGCGACATGTTGTTTCAACAGAAAGCTATTGAAGGATTGAGAAGACTTGGTAATAATGCAGAAAAGAAATCTTTGGTTGAAAGATACGAACAGTTGGTTAAGGAGGGAAAAAGTAGAGAGCAATTGGAACAAGTTTTAGGGGCTGAGACGGAACAACGTTTAGCTACCCAATCAGCTCAGGAAAGATTTAATAAATCTCTTCAAAAATTAGAAGATATATTTTCCAGATTATTTGAAGGAGGTCTTATACAAAAAGTTATTTCAGGAATAGCCAGTGCTGCAGAACATTTGTCATCTGGTGGATCTTTGTTGGGTATTTTGACAAATTCCGAATCTTATCAAGCGGCCAAAGCTAGAGTAAGTTCTCAAATTGGGAAAGTTCAGGATGGAGTTATTTCTCCACAAGGAGTAATTATGATATCAACTCCTCGTGGACAGATTGCAACAAATCCAGGTGATTCTGTCATAGCAACATCAAATCCTTCGTCTGTATTAAATGGAGGCAATTCATCGATAAATACAAAAGCTGTAGAAGCCAAATTAGATAAATTGATAGAATTATTCTCCAAAGGAAGAGGTATCTATTTGAATGGTCGTCAAATAGGAACGGAATTAGCTATTAGCTATAATCCCACAGCATAATATTTATATATACAAACACTTAAAAATATGAGCAGTTTACTTAATTTATTACCATTTTCCCGTTTTGGTTTTGGTGGAAAGAAACCAGATCAATTCGATCTTGGCCCAGGTTCAACAATAGATAATCAGTCTTCGTTGAATAACAATCCTCCTTTTGCCACATATAAAGATGTTTATCTTCGTGGGAAGATGCCAACGAAACAGGCACCTCCTGGAACGCAATTAAAGAAATATTTGGATAATCCTCCACAATAATGCCAGCTTTAACCGATTTATTAAATAATCTTTCTAGTTTCAAATACTATAAAGGATATGGAAATTTTACACAAAAATCCATACCCTTTGGTAATGACCGTCCTGGTGGTGGTTCTTCTGGCCAGCCCTATATTACTCGTAAAATAGGACAAACCTGGGATATTGCCAATGACGGTACTATGCCTATTGGTATCATAGGAACAACGGAAAGATCGGTAGCAGATGTGGAAAGAATCGGTAAATTCTTTATAAATGCACCAAATGGGCCTATTTTTATCGCAAAGCAAGTTGGCTTACAACTTAGTAATCCTAAGTTAGAGCAGCCTAAAAACGCTTCTATTCCATCTACAGGGCTATCTGGTCTTCCTGATAGAATAAAACAGGACGTTGGATCTACTCGTGTATATAATTTAGGAGTAAATACACTCGCACAGGTGGGAACAGTTGCATTTGGAAATCATTTCGATAGGCATGGTCTGTCTCCAAATATGGATGAGAATGACAAATACTATAGAATCGTTTCTGTCAATAATCAGGATTCTTCTAATTCTAAGATAAATTCGGATGCAGGTAATCGATTAGTAAGATATACGGCTAATTTATTGGATTCTGGACAAACTACGATAGATTCGTATAAAGGTGGGCCAGGATCCGTATATGGTATTGGAAATACTACCATTTATCGTTCGGTAGATACAATTGGTAATAATTCTCCTACACAAACACCGATAAATAATTTTACACCTTTAAAGATATCGGATCTTGCTAAAATAGGAAGAGACGGTATTTTCATAAATTCTGCTGGTAATGATAATCAAACTACGTTTGATGTTACAAAACAGGATTTTAGAGAACTGAAAAATACATTATATCGAGCTGGATTACCACAGTCGGATTATACTACTCAAAATTTGTCTACTCGCATTGGTCGAGGAAATCCTGGTAGGTCTGGTTTGGATAGATCTGATTATTCAGTTTCTCTTCCAGGTACTCAGGATACGATAAATCAATTATCGTTATTCTATTCATCAATGCCTCCTGGAACAGATTCAAATATCTTTGATCTTAATTCAGGAAAAGTGGTGAATGCTCCACAGGTAAGAGATATTATTAAATTTAGAATAGAAGCAATTGATAACGATAATCCCGCTTTTAGTGTGTGGATGGTATTCAGAGCTACTATCACGGATTTTAATGATAATACTGACGCTATGCTCGAGTCATATAAATATAGTGGCAGAGGCGAAAATTTCTATATATATGATGGAGCAAGTTCAAATTTCTCATTTGCTTTTACCATTGCAGCTCAATCAAGAGATGAAATGAAACCATTATATCAAAAATTGAATTATCTTAAATCTAATTTACATCCTGATTACAATGGTGCAAATAAAATGCGAGGACCTCTTATAAAATTAACAATAGGTGATTACATATATCGTCAACCTGGATGGATTTCATCATTAAATATATCTATCCCCAATGAAGCATATTGGGAGATAGCTTTAAATGAACCTGAAGGTGGTAAAGATGCTAATATGCATGAAGTTCCTATGGTACTTAAAGTATCTATGAATTTCATACCAATTTATGATTTTTTACCTCGTAAAGGAGCTTCTACTCCGTTTATTTCTGTTAATGGTCGTAAGAGTCCTTCGGATCCTCTTAGTCCTCCAGCACCGAACAATTGGTTGGCTGATAGTGGAATTACTAAAAATAATGATGGTACTTCTCGTTATACATCGCTTCAAGATAAAATTTCAGCAGCTCGTAAAAAAGTATTGAATGCTTAAACTCACAAATATATTAAAAACTGTTTTATTGGAATTGGCTGATAATATAAAACCTTTTTCATATAGAAAAACTGGAGATTATATTAAAAATGATTCTGATAGTGTTTACCTACACGGATCTAAATATTATAATTTTGATACAGAACATAATTTATCTTATGAAGTACAAATAACCTATTTAGGAGAAGATGACCAAAGATACAGTTATGTAGATAATGAAGGACAAATGGTTGAAATAATATTCTATACAAATGGTGAAGAAGAGGAAGGTAGTAAAAATCCGTTCGATACCACCAATAATCCGAAAGAGATTTATAGAGTAATGGGAACAATATTTGATTGTATAAAAGAAGCAAGAGAAGAAGAACCATTTGATTATGTAATTTATCAAGCTTCCGATAGGAAAAATTTTGGTAAAGATCCTAAAGCGGGAGAACAGAGAAAAAAGCTTTACGATTATTATTTTAAAAAGATGTTTCCTGGATCTAAAATTGAAAATAAAGATAAATTTACAATTGTAACATTGAAATGAATAGATCACAAGGATTAGAGATATTGAAGACCAAAGATGGTAGAAGATACTATAAGACTGTTAAGTATCCTGATATTCCTTTGTCAGAAGATGATATCTATGTGATCTCCTCATTTGGAGATCGTTGTGATTTAATAGCTAGTGATTATTATCAAGGAGATACTTCTTTATATTGGATCATTCAAATAGCCAATGATATACCTCGGGATTCATTTTATATTCCAGAGGGAAATCAAACCAGGATCCCGCAGGATATAACTGGGATAATACAATCATATAACGACCTTAACGGTATAAAATAAGTTTTGATGGGTGGAATACTTGATGTCACATTTAAATCATATGTCCAAAGACAAATTAATGCCAGGCAACAGCTACTAAATCAAGAGCAAAGAGATCCTCGTTTTTTTCAATACACATCTGCTAAGAATGCCTGGTGTCGTATGACATCATTGGTAAATTATGACTCACCTGATGGTAAGTATAAGGGTGATCAATTATCCAGAAAATATGTATTGGAAGGTGGTACACTTTATCCTAATCCATCTAATCCAAATCAATTTGCATTAAGACGCGGTGTAGGAGGTAAAGCAGGATCATATGGTTCGTTGGGAGATGGATCATTTGGTATTCGTCCGATGCCAGGCATCGTATCAATTGATTTAAAAAATAGAGGAGCTCTTGGATCTACAAAGGAAGCTGTAGTTAAATTCATGGCTTGGGATAAAGGTCAAATAGATGATCTTGAAATATTATTCCAACGTCCAGGATATTCTGTTTTGATAGAATTTGGATGGAGTATTTATTTAGATACCTATTTTAATGATAATGATTCTAATTCTTCTAGAGTTGTGGACAAATTAGACTTATCAAAAGTGTCCATAAAAAACTTTATAGAGCCTACGATAAATGCATTTGATTCATCTTTAACTCCCCCAGATATATATAAAAGATTTGAATTATTAAGACATAAATTTTCTGGTAATTATGAAGGATTTGTTGGTAAGATCCGTAATTTTTCTATTCAACAATTATCTAATGGAGGATTCGAGTGTACCACAACCGTTATTGCTATATCGGATGTATTGGATACACTCAAAATAAATTCATCTACATATCCATTAGGAACGGAAAATAAAGACAATTCATCAAAAACTAATAGTAGCTTATTTACTAGATTTGAGCAAATATTTCTACCTGTAACAGATTTAGGGAATAGTACAGATCAATATCAACATATATTAAAAATATTAGGAAGTAATATTAATAAATATCATCCTAATAATTCAACAGATTATGATCCTAATATAGATTTGGGTGTATATAATATTCCGTATAATTCAGTTCCTTCATCTCTTATAGGTGATAATAGAAAAAATTTACAGGGATCTTTGCATTACATTTCATTAGGATGTCTTATAGCAATTTTGAATACGCAATTCGGATTATATGACCCGAGAGGAACTCAGAATGTTCCTTTAGTGGAACTAGAAACTCCATATCCAGGATATGGTTCATATGGTAATGGTTTGTGTATATGTTCTGAAGATACTATTTCTATTGATCCGTGTGTATGTCTAGTTAATAATCCAAATGCCAAATTTGTAGTAGATGGTATAAATGGATTTACTCCTAATGTATCAAAAAATAATAAAGTTAAAATAAATTTTAACCCATTTCCTTATAGTAATACAAAAAATTTAGGAATTATTTCTAATATATATGTTTGTGTTGAATTCGTAGTACAGAGATTTCGAGAAATGTCCAATGGATCTGATGGCACTGTTGATATGCATAAATTTATAAAAAGTGTATTGGAAGATATTACCTATTGCCTTGGATCTGTAAATCAATTTGAAATCTACACAGATGATTCAACTGCCGCAATTATAGACTCACATTTTGTAGAAGATCCGTCTCAGGCTGCTAGAACTAGATTCATGATGAATTATCTTGGCAAAAATTCCACAGTAAGACATGCAGATATAGTTTCAAAAATATTTGAATCGCAGGCGACTATGGTTGCTATTGGAGCTGGTGTGAGAGCAAATATTTCAGCTGTTCAAACTTCTACTTATAATTTGCTTAATAAAGGTTTAACGGACAGATTAGTGTTGCAAACATTGGACGTTGATGCAGTAAATGGTTTATCAACAAATGATAAAAGTACTATAGAACAACAAGATCTAGAATATAAAAATAAACTAGCGCAAATGGTTCTAGATTTGAGAACTTATGTACAATCATATTTACAGAAAGATGATCTTTCTCAAGTACTTGCTAATAAACAGGCAGCTAATAGTAATTTAAATTCTGTAATAGTAAAAATAAATACAGATACAAACTTCAAGGCTCTCATACCAATACATTTAGAATTGACAGTGGATGGGATATCAGGAATGGTAATTGGCAACGTATTTAGAATTAATCCTGATTCTTTACCAAAAGATTATGTGAATAAAAATATAGCATTTAGAATTGTGGGTCTTTCACATTCAATAATTAATTCAGATTGGATAACAAATATAATTGCTCAATGTTGTTTGCTAGATACAGAAGAAGAGATTAAATTGGGAACAATAAATAAGGAATCTATAAATACAGCTATTTCTGGAATTCAGGCTGCAATGATAGTTAAACAACAACAAGATGCATTGAAACAAGTATATATCTATAATAACATTGTTCGTTTAATTGTATCTATTTTCGGACCAAAAAATAAAAATAATTTTTCTATAATAGATAGTTTATTAAACACTAGTAATATTTATCAGCCAGGATTATACGCTTATTCCACTAAAACCTTTTCATTTACATTTAAAGTTACAAGACCACCAATAAAAGATACTATATTTTCTAAATTACCTGTAGAAAATTTCAATGAAGAGTCTGGATTGGATTTTCTAAATAAAACGGATTTTTCCAGTCCTAATACTATATATAATGTGATAGGTACGTCTTTTCCCGGATATCCGGAAAAAATAATAAAAGATTATTTTTATCATAATGTAGATAGAGGTGATTTTTTAACCAATGTTAAAATAAGCGGTAGAAGTTTTTCATCTAATTCTTTATCAGTTGAAGGTACACAATATGTATTAAACCCAGTAGCAGAAAATTTTACGGATATAAAATTAACAACTAGGACGCTTATTCAAAATTATCCAGATTATGCTCAATTGACCGATCCACTATTAAAATCTAATATATTGCAATTTTTATTAGATATGGACAATAATTTAAATGTTAATTCTGAAGGAATAGTAAAAATACCAGTAATGTATTTATTAAATGGAAAGACAATACCTTTAGTATATCAAAATTTATTCGTCAATGTAAAAATTGAACCTACAACTGACTTTGAATAATGTATTATCCCAAATCAAAAATAATAGAAAATCTTTATACGAACGGATCTGAATTCGTCGTATCATCTACTGGTAAACCATACCAGGGATTATATCATTCTACTTTTGATGGGAATTATTATACCGGAGCAGATCATACAAATTCATCTTTGCAACTTTCAAAAAATATAAATACAAAAACTAGTACATCTGGAAATGTTGCTTTAGTGACTCCCCCATTAATAATGAATTTTGAGTATGATAGTATAATTAATAATCGTTTATCTTTTTTGAAAACAGAGATCATACCAAAATCTTATTATCCTATATTATCAGATAAAGATTATACCAAAGGATCTTTTACCAGATATTTTTCAAAACGTACCGGTGGTACGGTAAAAGATATAAAGGAATTATCTGCTGACGGATTTACCAATATATCAACAAATGTTTTATATCTTTCTACAGCTATTCAATGGAAGTTGACCGGGCCTTATCACGATAAAGTTATTGATAGGAACAATACCATATATGGTGTCTGGGATACAAATGCAAGAGCAGTTGCTCAGGCTGAATCTCCTCTTCCAGGAATTACCCAGTACTTAGGAAATTTAATTCAATTTGCCAAAATAAATTTGGAATCCTAACATAGAATTCGTATCTTTGTGATATGAAAGTTAAAGATCTTCAAAAGATATTGTCTTCTCTTAATCCGGAATTAGATATTATACTCCAAAAAGATTCAGAAGGTAATGGTTTTAGTCCGTTACGTGATTATAAACTAGGAAGTTATTACGCCTATAATGCGTGGTCTGGAGAAGTTGTTGAAGAACAATTAATAGGAGATGTTATTCCTGTTATAGTTTTAATTCCTGCTAATTAATGTTCTACATAGTCGAAACAGAAGAACAACTTGACCACATCGTATCATATGAAGGTAATAATAGAGTATTTATAGACATCATTCCTTTGGATGATCGAGTTCATCCCTGTCTAAATAGCGTATCTCTTATCTATTTCCGTCCTCTGGATGCCAAAAGAGGATTTATCATCTCAATAAATCATCTAGAGACATTTTCTTTATCATATGATCATGTATTAGATGCCCTGATCAATAGGATACCTCAAATTTACACGATTGATACCAAAACAGTATATCACTATGGTCTGGAAGAAGGTCGCGTAAAAGGGCTTAAAATGACCTATTACCTGAACCCAGGTTATCCGGAATTTCCAGATAACTCTAAATTCAATACTTCTGCTCATAAATTCTATTATTCCAGACTTGAAAAGCGAAACGATGTAAATAGATTTATACCGGTTTCAAAACACTATGAAAAATATGAAAATCTATTCAATTCATTAATTATTAATGAAGAGCATTTATCTGATCCAACTCATGGTTTTTATGATGATATAGCTTCACAGGCGTTCTGCAGAATTGAAAAGGTTGGTATTGGGATAGATATAGACAGATTTGATAAAAAATATAATGGTTTTCATAAATCATATTCTATAAAAGACAATAAGATATATTCATTATATAATTTGTACAATCATACGGCGAGACCGTCCTGTACTTTCAATGGTTTTAATTTTCTTGGACTTAAAAAGGATGAATCTCGTGAAGTATTAATTCCTAAAAACGATATATTCGTTGAATATGATTATAAATCATACCAGGTAAAACTTCTAGCGGACATCTTGGACTATCATTTTGAAGAAGATAATATCCATCATCATTTAATGAATGAATATGGTGAACATGATTATGATGTAGCTAAACGTCTAACATTCAAATATTTATATGGTAGAAGTGAAACCCCTCCAAATATTCCCTTTTTCAAAGAAGTATATAGGTTTAGAGATGATCTTTGGAAAGAATATCAGGAGAAAGGTTATATCGAATCTCCTAATATAAAACGAAAAATATTTGGTATTGCTGAAATAACGCAGATATTACCTTATTTCATGCAAGCTATTGAAACGGATCAGAATATTTGGACAATATTCAACATTACACAGCTCCTTCGAGGATATAAGACTAAATTGATTCTTTACTCATATGACGCATTTCTTTTTGATCTATCATATGAAGATGATCCAAAAGTATTACAATATATTGAAGAACAATTATCTGCGGTAAAATGTACCTATACTATATCATATGGTGAATCTTTCGGAGATTTAAGATTGGCACCTTCCTGTACCTGAAAACTTATATTTATATATGCTAAACGAATTGTTATACTTAGATCTCCAAGATTTGGGCGGTAAGTTATTTTGTACATTTTCTTCCAAGGATACCCTGGATTCCACACTTTCTGGTATAAAGCAGAAATACACCATCATGTTTGGTAAGATTTTCGTATTGGAATCATCTGAAGATGAATTTATATGTACATATAATGTAGATGCTTCCAATATATCAGATAAAATTCTTATGGCAAATACTATTTTATGCCATCGAGTAAAGCAATTCAATGTGCTTTATACACTCAATGCGTTAAATACGTTGATAAAGAATCTCAATAAAGGTATCGAAGATCATTCTTATCCTGTATCTTGGGAGAATTACAAGAACTCTGTCCTGTTGACCAGAGCCGGTGTCTTTGTTAGAATTGATACTAAGATAAAAGATATTTTAACAATATCTTAAAATAAATTTGGAATCCTAACATAGAATTCGTATCTTTGCGATTCAATCCTATACTCAATGAAAAAGATCCTCAACTATTACGAGAGCTCTCTCGATGTAATATTAGCATCTCTAGTAATTATAATTCTTGGTTATTTTTCTAAAATGATTGTCCAATTTATTTCTAATTTGGCAAGTATATTCTGGAAAATTCATATTTTTAAATAAATCTAATATCATATGGGTCTTGACATCAATAAGGTGAAATCTCGCCTTGCACAAATGCAATCCAAAGGAAAAAAGAATGCCGATGGATCTTTCGAAAAAATCGATTTCAAAAAAGTTTATTGGAAGCCGAAGCTTGGTAAACAGGTAATTCGCCTGGTTCCATCCAAAACAAATCCTGCTGAACCTTGTCTCGAGGTAGCTTTCCACAACAATATCGTTAAAAAGAAAATGCTTGCTCTCTCCAATTGGGGAGAAAAGGATCCTATCATTGCATTTTCAGATGTATTAAAGAAATCAGATGATAAAGGTGAAAGAGACATGGGATATAAATTATCTCCAAAGAAAAAATATATATTTCAAGTTGTAGTACGTGGAGAAGAACATCTTGGTACAAGATTGTGGGAGGCTAGTAAAACCGTAGCAGAAGCTATCTATGGTATTATAGCCGATGATGATTATGGAGATGTATTGGATGTAAATGATGGAAGAGATCTTACCATAGAAGGAATAGAAGATAGTTTTAATAATATAAAATATATTAAGGTCTCTATTCTTCCTAAACCAAAGGCAACTCCTCTTGCTAAGACAGAAGATGAAATCAATGGATTTCTTTCTAATCAATACGATCCATTGTCACTCACAAAGAAATATTCATACCAGGAATTAAAAGATTTTCTGGAACAAGCTTTGAATCCTGATGGAGCTGAATCAGGAGAAACTGATGTAGAAGAAACAGAAGAGAAGTCCGAAGAAATTCCAAGTGATGAACTTCCTTTTGTAGAATCTTCTACTGAAGAAGAATCAGGTGAAGAGGAAGAAACTGAAACAGAAGAACCTCCGTTCGAAGTTGAAATTACTCCTTCAAAATCTGTTATTGCACAAGCATCTAAAAGAATCATCGCTAAGAACAATGCCGAGATAAAAGAAAAAGTTGTAGTTAAAACGACAGAGACAAAAGTAAAGAAAGCTGCGACAAAAACTACTGCTCCAGCTGTTACAGGTGCTGCTCCAGTATCTAACAAAGATAAATTCGCCGCATTATTCCCTAAAAAATAAATTATATGTTTCCTAATTCTCAAGTAATAGTTTATGTTAATGTCGATGATTCAATAAAATACGAAATGGATAGACTAAAACAAATTATCGATAATTTCAAAGAAAAATTTGATATTGGTATCCCTAATGCAATTTATTTGCCAACTTTTTATGGTGATACTCATGTAGAAGTAATTTCATATTAATATGCCAAGACAAAAGAAAGAAGAAGTTAAAACAGCGAAATCAGTTGTAACAAAGAAGATAAATCAAGGAAGGTTCGGATTTGATCTTCATGGATTTAAAAAAACAAAAAATTTATCTAATACTGCTAAATTTAAAAAGCAAGAATATTATAAAGCTTCTCCAGCCTTCCAGGAAATATTATCTATACCTGGCATACCTAAAGGTCATATAACTTTGTTGCGTGGTCATTCTAATACAGGTAAGACTACCGCTATGGTTGAACTTATAAAAGATGTTCAGAAATGTGGTGATCTACCAGTCATTATTATTACAGAAATGAAGTGGTCTTGGGAACATGCTAAGATAATGGGTCTTGAAGTAACGGAAGAAGTTGATATTGAAACAGGAGAGATTACTTATAGTGGAGATTTCATTTATGTAGATAGAAGTAATCTTAAAACAATCGAAGATGTTGCTGATTTTATTTCAGATCTTCTCTTAGCGCAAGAACGTGGTGAACTTCCGGTTAACTTATGCTTCTTTTGGGATTCAATTGGATCAATACCATGTTTACAATGTTATGAATCTAATAAGAGTAATGCTATGTGGAATGCCGGAGCAATGTCAAATAATTTCGGCAATTTTGTTAATCAGCGAATAATATTATCTAGAAAAGATACGTATAAATATACGAATACATTAGTAGCCGTTAATCAAATACGAATTGCATATCCTAGTACCCCGATGGAGATGCCTAAACTTGAAAATAAAGGAGGCAACGCGATGTTTAGAGATGCTACTTATATAATAACATTCGGTAATGTAAAAGGACCCGGAACAGTTAAGGTAAAAGCTAAGAAGAATAATAAAGAAGTTGAATGGGCAAATATTGTAAAAGTTTCATGTGATAAAAATCATGGAACTGGTATTCAAACATCTGGTCGCATAGTTACTACTATTCACGGCTTTATCAGTAATGATAAAAAAGAAATCGATAAGTATAAGAAAGAACATTCTGATGAATGGGCTAATATACTTGGATCAAAAGATTTTGAAATAGTTGAAGAGGAAGATAATACTGACGCTACAGTTACAGAAGATTAATTTACATGAAAAAAGACCGGTTACTCTCCATACTATCCTCTTTAAAAGAGGAAGATGTCCCCTTGCATTCCCATTTCAATAGTAAAGTACTTATCATAGATGGAATGAATACATTCCTTCGAAGCTTTGCTATTGATAATAAATTTAACAGAAATGGTCATCATATTGGTGGGGTAGCCGGTTTTTTAAAATCGATTGGTTATGCCATAAGAACAGAAACTCCTTCCAGGGTAATAATAGTTTTTGATGGTGAAGGTGGATCAGTAAATCGCAGATACCTATATCCTGAATACAAGACCAATCGGAATACTGGAAGACTTGTTAATAAAATGTTTGATAATAAAGATGAAGAAGATGATGCTAAGATAAATGAAATTGAAAGACTCATCGATTATCTTAATTATCTTCCAGTGACAGTTATTGCTATAGATCGTTTGGAGGCCGATGATGTTATTGGATATCTTACTAAAAAGATATATAATGACTATACAGATAGCAATGTTTGTATCATGTCTTCTGATAATGATTTTTTACAACTGGTTAATGATCGCGTTTATTGTTATTCTCCTACTAAAAAGAAGCATTATTATCACAAAGATGTTTTTGAAGAGTTTGGTGTATATCCCTGGAACTATTTGTTATATAAATGTTTTCTGGGAGATACATCGGATAATGTCAAAGGTATTTATGGTTTGGGCGAAAAGAAGCTCGTTAAATTATTCCCTATAGTAACTTCAGAACAAGTTATTTCTTTCGATGATATTTATGAAATTTGTGAAGATCCCCCAGAGAAAAGTGTTTTATATGATCGTGTATTAGAAGGTAAACGAATATTGTTCATCAATGAACAGATAATGAATCTTTCCAAACCTAATATCTCTGAAACTCAATCTAGTTTTATAGATTCATTTATGGAAGTGAAACCTTCCAAGCTTAGGAAAATAGATTTCCTTTCTCTTTACAGATCGGATGGTATGGAGGGAACAATTCCAGGAATAGACAGTTGGTTGGAAACATTTTCTGTTTTAAATAGGTATTGAGAATTACTATGACGATTAACAAATTATCAGAATACGGACACTCATTTCAGATCAAAATACTTTCTTCTCTATTACAGGACAATAGGTTCCTGCAGAATATAATAGATCTTCTTTTACCTGATTATTTCGATTCGGAAGCGCATAAATGGATAATCCAATTCATATTAGAATACTTTTCCAAGTATAAAATATATCCAACACTAGACGCTTTACAAATTGAAATAAAGAAACAGCGTAAAGAGTCTCTTAAAGTTTCTATCATTGAAAATCTCAGGGAGGCTTATAACTGCAACAATGAAGATATAGAGTACGTCCAGGAAGAATTCTTCGCATTTTGTAAGAATCAGACGCTTAAAGCGGCTTTATTACAGTCGGTAGATCTTCTAAAGGATGGTAATTTCGAAGATATTCGTCGTCTTATAAATAACGCGATGAAGGATAACAATGATAGGGATATTGGAATGGACTATACTAATAATGTAGAAGAACGTTATAGAGATGATGAAAAAAAGGTTGTAAATTTCCCATGGAAGATTCTTAATGATATTACGGATGGAGGTTTAGAAGACGATAACTTAGTTTTATTATTTGCTCCTCCTGGTATCGGTAAGACTACTTTTGCTGCCATCATAGCAGCCCACTGTCTCAGACAGGGTAAAAATGTTTTATTCTATGCATTGGAGATATCTGAGAAGAAGATGGGTCGTAAGATAGACTCTATTATCACTGGAATTCCCATCAAAGAGCTTCGTAAACGTCGAGCAGAGGTAGATGCAGCAATGTCTAAATTACCAGGCAGGCTAATTATCAAAGCTTATCCACCTAAGAAGGCATCTCTGGATACATTAGAGACTCATAAGAACAAGCTTCGTATAAATGAAGGCTTTGTAGCCAACGTAGTATTTTGTGACTATCCTGAGCTTCTAAAGGTGCGTAGATCACGTAAAGAGATAAGAGAAGAAGTAGACGATGTATATACTGAAATAAAAGGTATTGCGGTGGAAGATGGTATCCCTTGGATATGTCCTTCTCAAATCAATCGTATGGGATCCAGAGATAAGATCATTGAAGGTGATAAAGTGGCAGGTAGTTACGGTAAGATGATGATTGGAGATTTGAATATGTCATTATCTAGAGACCGTAAAGACAAATTGAAAGGTACAGGCCGACTTCATATTATAAAAAGTCGTTTGGGACCTGACGGTATGACATATAAATGTACCATTGATCTTGAAAAAGGCTTCATAGATGTATCAGAAGAAGAATACGACGAGGATGAAGAGATAGAAGGATCCAAGAATATAAATGGTTATATGGTAGAAGAAGATACTATGAAACAATTGGCCAATAAATTTGCAAAATTTCAAAAATTAGATGCGGAAGTCGAAGAAGAAAATTGATTTATAACATATCATATATATCGAGAAGAAAAATTTAATTTTTTCTGTATGCCGGTTTACTGATCGGCATATTTATTTCTACAGTCCCATAAAAGTAAATTTATGTTATTAGATAAGAGAGTTTCATTTATGCCATTTGAGTATCCTGAAATAGAAAAATTCTCAGAAGGCATCCAGGGTACGTATTGGGTTCATAAAGAGGTTGATTTCACCGCTGATATTCATCATTTCCATACTGAATTAACGGATTCAGAAAGATATATAATAGGAACTATTTTAAAAACCTTTGCTCAAACGGAGGTGTTTGTTGCTGATGAATTTTGGAGCCAGATGGCTAATTATATTCCCAAACCGGAAGTTTCTATGGTAGCTCACACTTTTACAGAAAATGAATGGAGACATGCCAGGGCTTATGCTAGGTTGAATGAAGTATTGGGATTACATGATTTTGAAGCTTTTTTGAAAGATGAAGTTGCCGCAGAAAGATTCGAAAATCTTACTAAATTAGGAGATGAGCATGGTGGAAATCCAACTCCCGCTCAAATTGCCAGGACTTTGGCTTTATTTGGTTGTTTTACCGAGAATGTTAATCTATTTTCACAATTCGCTATTTTACGCTCTTTTTCTTCTAATGGTAGAAATCTTCTACCAAATATAGCTAATATAATAGATTGGTCTCAATTAGACGAACAGGTACATGCTCAATGTGCTATGTGGTTGTTTAATATACTTAAAAAAGAATATCCAAAAATATGGAATGATCAATTGAAGAAGGACATCTATCAAGCAGCAGAATACACTTATGCGGTAGAATGTAAACTCATTGATCAAATATTTAAAAATGGTGATCTTCCAAATTTAACTAAAGACCAGTTGTTAAATTTTATGAAAGATCGAATTAATAAGTCTTTAAAAACCATAGGACTTAAACAAATTATGTCCGTGGATAAGAATCTATTGAAAGAGATGAAATGGTTTTATGATGAAATAGATGCATCACATCAGGTAGATTTTTTCGCCAAAAGAGCCACGGAATATACAAAAGGTTTGGTTGTTTTCGATAAGAATTCAGTAAAGGTTACAAGAGAACAAATTAGACAACTAGTAAACGAATAAAATGAAAGAACAAGAGATTATTTCTTCCTGGAAGAAAGGGAAGGATTATCCGTCATTTATGGACGAATCTGCACTTATAACACTTATAAATGGATATTTAATTAATAATGAAACGCCAAGGGATGCAATAAAAAGAATATCATCGACTGCTGCAAGATTACTCGATAGAGATGATTTAGAAGATCAATTTTTCAACGCAATTTGGAAGGGATGGATATGTCCATCTACACCGGTATGGGCAAATTTTGGATCCAAAAGAGGTCTACCGATATCTTGTTTCAATTCACATATTCAAGATAGTATCTCGGGAATATTTGAAACTTTAGCGGAAGTAGCTAAGATGAGTCAAATGGGTGGTGGTACATCTGGATATTTTGGTTCTATAAGGCCGAGAGGATCTAAAACTGGTATAGCTAATGGAGTTATTACCGGTAAGACTGGAGGAACTAAATCATTCATTTCTATTTATGATGCTACTATAAATAATGTATCCCAGGGAAAAGTTAGACGTGGTAATTTTGCAGCTTATTTAGATATTGATCATAAAGATATTGATGAATTTTTGAATATAAGAGAAGTAGGAGATCCAATTCAGAATATATCTCCTGGTGTGTGTATCACTGATTCATTTATTGAAAAACTATATGATGGTGATGAAAAGGCTCTTACCACATGGGCTAAGATACTTGAGATGAGAGGTAAAACCGGAATGCCTTATATATTCTTCAATGATAACGTTAATAATGGTATTTCTACACCTTCCTGGTACGGATACAAACAAAATAATCCCGATCTTTATATCAGATCATCAAATCTATGTACAGAGATCTTAGAACCTTCTAATGATTATTGGAGCTTTGTGTGTTGTTTATTATCTCTTAATATAGGTAAATATAAAGAATGGAAGAATACGAATGTTATACAATTAGCTATCTACATATTGGATTCTATCCTTACGGAATTCATCGATAAGACTTCGGATATAAAAGAAATGTGGAAAGCAAGAAAGTTCGCAGAAGAACATAGAGCAGTAGGTCTTGGTGTGCTTGGATGGCATTCTTTTCTGCAGTCGGAGAATATTCCATTCAATTCATTGATGGCTAAGTCGTATAATAGAATTATTTTCAAAGATCTTAGAGAGAAAGCTGAATTGGCTACATATGAACTAGGTGAGAAATATGAACCTTGCAATATAGGAGATGGTAAACGTAGAAATTCCGTATTATTGGCATTAGCACCAACAACAACTAATGCTATTATTCAGGGAGAATCTCAAAGCATAGAACCATGGTCTTCTAATTATTTTATACATAAAACTTCTAAAGGTAATTTTATAAGAAAGAATAAATTTTTAGAAGATATTCTTATTTCGATAGGTCATAATACGGATGAAATATGGGAATCTATTAAAAAGAATGGTGGTTCTGTTCAACATCTTGATATTTTGGATGATCATCAGAAGGACGTGTTCAAAACGTTCAAAGAGATAAATCAATTCATTATAATAGAACAAGCAGCAGAGAGACAGCAATATATAGATCAAGGTCAATCTTTAAATGTAAATATACCACCAGATACAGATCCAGGTTTAATATCTAAATTATATCTATACGCACATAAATTAGGTATAAAAACTCTTTACTATCAACGCAGTGAAACCATATTAAGAGGAGGACTTCAAGAAATGTCACAAGAATCTTGTGTAGCTTGTTCAGGGTAAAGGTAGTGTCTCAGTTAGAAAAATAAGATAAACTGAGACCTTTATAATATTAAATTAATTAACAATACAAAAATCTCAATTTTTTATGGGAAATCCAGTATCCGGAAGCATGAACTCTTTTGAAAACACACTAAAAGATGAGGAAGTCATTTACATATCTATGACTAGAAAAGACCAACGTGAGTTACTAGAAAAGATTGATTTTGCTATTTCTTTGTTGACCCGTTCGTAATATGTTTTTTAAGTTCTACCATCA
>Ga0207667_10000866_pt1 | contig 38929 bp, 43 predicted proteins | sample KBSCornC52_FD_184301 | JGI IMG/M metagenome (GOLD analysis project Ga0207667, IMG submission 184301) | Corn rhizosphere microbial communities from Kellogg Biological Station, Michigan, USA - KBS Corn C5-2 (SPAdes) (version 2) | ecosystem: Host-associated > Plants > Roots > Rhizosphere > Soil ...
ACGGGTTCCGCTTCGACCTGGCCGCGACCCTCGCGCGCGAGTTCTACGAGGTCGACAAGCTGTCGGCGTTCTTCGAGCTCGTTCAGCAGGATCCGATCGTCTCGCAGGTCAAGCTGATCGCCGAACCGTGGGACGTCGGCCCGGGCGGGTATCAGGTCGGCAACTTCCCTCCGGTCTGGACCGAGTGGAACGGCAAGTACCGCGACACCGTGCGCGATTTCTGGCGCGGTCAGCCGGCGACGCTCGGCGAGCTGGCATCCCGCCTCACCGGCTCATCCGACCTGTACGAGAGCACCGGGCGCCGGCCGGTCGCGTCGATCAACTTCGTCACCGCCCACGACGGCTTCACCCTGCGCGACCTGGTCTCATACAACGGCAAGCACAACGACGCCAACGGTGAAGACGGCAAGGACGGCACCGACGACAACCGCTCGTGGAACTGCGGCGCAGAGGGCGACACCGATGACCCGGCGATCAGCGCGCTGCGCGCGCGTCAGCAGCGCAATTTCCTCGGGACCCTGCTGCTGAGCCAGGGCGTGCCGATGATCCTGCACGGCGACGAGCTCGGTCGCACCCAGGACGGCAACAACAACGGCTACGCGCAGGACTCCGCGCTCACCTGGGTGCACTGGGACCAGGCCGATCAGGCGCTGATCGAGTTCACCGCGGCGATCGCGCGGCTGCGGCGCGAGCATCCCACCTTCCGGCGCAGCCGCTTCTTCGACGGCCGCCCGATCACCCGCGGGCAGGGCGAACCGCTGCCCGACATCGAGTGGCTGAAGCCCGACGGCACGGCGATGAGCCCCGACGACTGGGAGGCCGGATTCGGCCGCACGCTCGGGATGTACCTGAACGGCCGCGGCCTCCACGGCGTCGACGCGCGCGGGCAGCAGCTGACCGACGTCAGCTTCATCGTGTTCTACTCCGCGCACGACCAGCCGGTGCCCCTGGTGCTGCCGGATGCCGACCACGGCACCTCCTGGGACGTGATCGTCGACACGGCGGGCGACCACGTCGACGGCGACACCCTGGCGGCGGGCGCTTCGTGCAGCGTGGGTGCACACGCCCTGCTGGTGCTGCGCGAGCACACCGAGGCCGCTGCGGGCGATGCCGCGGTCAGCGCGACTCTCGCGCCCCCGAGCACGGCGACCCCGCCGGATCGTTCGAAGGAGTAACGGTCAGGCGCTGCCAGGTCAAGGCCCTGGTAGATCCCAGCCCGCCGTGGTGAAGTATGTCTGGGCCCAGCGACGGGGCAGACAGGAGGCAGCCATGGGTCGCGCATTCGCGGAGCTGGAGAAGCCCGGATCATCCGAACGAACGCGCCCGAGCAGCGACAGCGACGTGGCCGATCCCACCGCCGAGCCGGCCATCAGCGTTGTCGAGGTGATTGCCGGCATCCATCGCGTCGCCCTCGGCGAGTCGACGCTCGGATACGTGCAGTTCACCGGCGACCGCTTCGTCAGCCTGCTGGGAGCGGTGTACAACACCTCGGTGGAGGTCGCCCAGACGCTGAGTCTCGACACGGCGGTCCGGAGGCTGCTGCTGGCCTGAGCGCTGGGCCGCATCGAGCGCCTAGGGTCGAAGGCATGAAGTCGACGTTCCTCCATGCCCCCGGCGACATCCGAGTCGAGGAGGCGCCCGATCCGGTGATCCTCGCGCCGGGCGACGCGATCGTCCGGGTGACAGCGGCCTGCGTCTGCGGCTCGGACCTCTGGCCGTACCGCGGCGTCCGGCAGTTCGGACACCCGATCTCGATGGGCCACGAGCTGATCGGCGTGGTCGAGGCGGTCGGCGCGGATGTCACGACGGTGAAGCCGGGCGACTTCGTCATCTCGCCCTTCAGCTTCAACGACGGCACCTGCCAGTCGTGTCGCGCGGGCTTCCCGTCGGCGTGCGACCACGTCGCGTTCTTCGGCTCGACCGACTCGTCCGGGCTGCCGACGGTCGGCGCGCAGAGCGAGCTCGCGCGGATCCCGATGGCCGATGGCTCGCTGGTCGTCGTGCCCGAGCCGTTCGACCAGGCGCTGGTTCCCGACCTCCTCACGCTTGCCGACGTCATGTCGACCGGCCACCACGCCGCCGTCTCGGCCGGCGTCGGCCGGGGCGATGTTGTGGTGGTGGTCGGCGACGGCGCCGTCGGACTCAGCGGCGTGCTCGCGGCGTCCCGCCTCGGCGCAGAACGGATCATCGCGATGAGCCGCCACCAGGACCGCGCCGATTTGGCGCGCACGTTCGGTGCCACCGACGTGGTCGCCGAGCGCGGAGACGAGGGGATCGCCGCGATTCGCGACCTGCTCGGTGGCGACCAGGCCGACGCGGCTCTCGAGTGCGTGGGCACCGAGGAGTCGATGGATCAGGCGATCGGCGCGGTGCGCGGCGGCGGCCGGGTCGGCTACGTCGGCGTCCCTGCAGGCGGATCCCGGCTGCCGATCGGCGTGTTGTTCTCGCGCAACATCACGGTGGGCGGAGGCATGGCGCCCGCTCGGCAGTACATCCCCGAACTCCTGCCCGACGTGCTGAGCGGCGCCATCCACCCCGGGCTGGTGTTCGACCTCGAGTTGCAGCTCGACGGCGCCGCCGAGGCCTATGCGGCGATGGATGAGCGGCGGGCCATCAAGACCCTGCTGCGCCCCTGAACCCACGTCTGTCTGCTCCCGATCGCGCGGCTCGCCGCTGATCCTTGCGCCCGGACCGCGCGGAGCCTACAGTTTCGGCAACGCAAAGGAGCGTGGCGATGCGACCAATCAGACGAGCAGTCGTCGCCGCCCAGATGTCCCCTGATCCGGGGGTGTTGCGCCGTGTCTTGGTGCCCGGCGCGCCTGGTTACACTGGGGCGGTGACCGCCGATCCCGCCACCGCGACCTCCGTGACGCCTCCTGTGGTGATCCCCGCTGTCCCGGTGATTCCGCGCGAAGGGCACCGGCGGGCGAACCTGATCGCCACCCTCGTGCTGTCCGCCGCGACGGTCGCCGTGATCGTCATCGTCATCGTCGCCGTCACGCTTCGCTGAGCCTCCGGCACGGGGTTTTTCGCGCCGCTTCGGGAGAGAGCCGCCGCGTTACCAGATCGTAAAATCTTCCCACCCCCCTTTCGGGTGGCAGTCTCCCCGGCTAGCGTCGAAGAGGTGAAACCGACTGGGGGGTTCGGATGACTGTCGATGTCCGTCGCATACCGGAAGCGATCGCAGCGGGGCCGGGGACCCACATGGCGTGGGAGATCCGGTACAGCCGGCGGCTGCTGTACACCGACACTCTGGCCGTCGTGGGCTCGGTATTCGGGGCGCAGATCCTCTGGGTGAAGGTGCACGCCTGGCTCGTGCGGGAACCCGCCATCGCCAACGCGGCTCAGCCGTTCGCCACGGTGTACTCGATCGGCCTGGTGGCTCTCTGGCTCGGCTTCCTCTCGTTCTTCGGCAGTCGGGACTCACGATCTCTCGGCGTCGGATTCACCGAATTCCGTCGCGTGCTGCAGGCCTCGTTCTCGGCCTTCGGCACCCTGGCGGTGATCGTGTACCTGTTCAATCTGCAGTTGGCGCGTGGCTATTTCTTCATCGCCTTGCCTATCGGCCTCCTGCTTCTGCTCGGCACCCGTCGAGCGTGGCGCAGTTGGTTGTGCGAACAGCGCAAGGCGGGCGAGTTCTCGCACAAGGTGGTACTGGTCGGTTCGGCCGGCTCGGTGACCCACATTGCGCGGGAACTGAACCGGAGGCCTCAAGCCGGCTTCGTGGTGCTGGGTGCGTGCGTGCCTTCGGGGCAGGAGAGCTCCGAGGAGATGGGGCCCGAGGTCCCGATCATCGGCGACTTCGACCATCTGATGGCGACCGTCGAAACGGTCGGAGCCGACACGGTGATCATCACCAGTTCCGACGAGCTGTCACCCCCGCGCATCCGTGAGCTGAGCTGGAAGCTCGAGCCGGGCCAGCAGCACCTGATCGTGGCGCCGAACCTGACGGATATCGGCGGCCCGCGCATTCACACCCGCCCGGTCGCCGGACTGCCGCTGATCCACGTCGAGACGCCTCGTTTCTCGGGGGGCAAGACACACACCAAGCGGATCTTCGATGTGGTGGCGAGCTCGCTCATGCTGCTGGTTCTGCTGCCGGCGATGGGGGCGATCGCCGGGGCGATCAAGCTGCGCTCCCCCGGACCCGTGCTGTTCCGGCAACCTCGGGTGGGCAAGAACGGTCGCCCGTTCCACATGCTCAAGTTCCGCTCGATGGTCCCGGATGCCGAGGCTCACCTCGAGCGGCTGCGCGCGGAGGCCGACGCCGGCAACGACATCCTGTTCAAGATGAAGGACGACCCGAGGATCACGCCGGTCGGCCGCATCCTGCGGCGGTACAGCCTCGATGAGCTCCCGCAGCTTTTCAACGTTCTCAGCGGTGAGATGTCGCTGATCGGCCCCCGACCGCCGCTGCGCTCGGAGGTGGAGGAGTACGAGCGGCACGTCCATCGCCGGTTCCTGGTGAAGCCAGGCATCACCGGGCTGTGGCAGGTCAGCGGGCGCTCCAACCTCTCGTGGGAGGAGAGCGTGCGGCTCGACCTCTATTACGTCGAGAACTGGACGCTCACCGGCGATCTGGTCATCCTGCTCCGCACGGCGCAGGCGGTGCTGGCACGGGACGGCGCATATTGAGCGCGGCCATGAGCGGTGGCGCGGAACGGAACGATCGCATGGACATGACAAGGGGAAGACGATGCGCATCACAGTGATCGGCTGCGGATATCTCGGGGCAGTGCACGCGGCCTGCATGGCGGAACTCGGACATGACGTCATCGGGATCGATATCGACGATGCCAAAATCGCCGGACTCGCGGCGGCGCGGCCACCCTTCTACGAGCCGGGGCTGCCCGAGCTTCTCGAGCGGGCACTGGCCGGTGGTCGGCTGCGTTTCAGCACCGACATGGCGGATGCCGCGGGCAGCGCCGTGCACTTCATCGCGGTCGGCACACCGCAGCGCGCGCGGGAGAACGCCGCCGATCTGCGCTTCGTGGACGCGGCGATCGAGTCGCTCATCCCGTGGTTGCGTGACGGCGATCTGATCGCGGGGAAGTCGACCGTGCCGGTCGGAACCGCACGTCGGCTGGCCGAGCGCGTCGGACTGTCGGAGACCGGCGCGACGCTGGCCTGGAATCCCGAGTTCCTGCGCGAGGGCCTCGCCATCGAAGACACCCTGCATCCAGACCGGCTCGTGTTCGGACTCCCGGACGGCGACCACGAGCGGGAACTGGACCTGCTCGAACAGGTCTACGCCGGAGCGCTCGACGACGGCACCCCCCTGGTGGTGACCGATTACGAGACCGCGGAATTGGTCAAAGTCTCGGCGAATGCCTTCTTGGCGACCAAGATCTCGTTCATCAACGCGATGGCCGAGGTGTGCGAGGTGGTCGGCGCCGACGTGACGCAGCTGGCGGACGCGATCGGCTATGACGCACGGATCGGACGCCGCTTCCTGAACGCAGGACTCGGATTCGGGGGCGGCTGCCTTCCCAAGGACATCCGCGCCTTCATGGCGCGTGCCGGGGAACTCGGTGCCGACCAGGCGCTGACCTTTCTTCGCGAGGTCGACCGCATCAACATGCGGCGACGGGAGCGGGCCGTCGATCTGGCGCGCGAAACGCTCGGCGGGTCATTGCTCGGTCGCCGGATCGCCGTGCTGGGCCTCGCCTTCAAGCCCGATTCCGACGACGTGCGCGACTCCCCCGCGCTGAATGTCGCGGCTCAGCTGTCGCTGCAGGGCGCTGCGGTCATCTGCCACGATCCCCGGGCCGTGCCCAATGCCCGGCGGCGTTTTCCCGAGCTCACCTACACGGAGTCGCTCGACGAGGCGCTCGCCGATGTCGATGCCGTCATGGTCCTCACCGAATGGCAGGAATACCGGGACCTCGACCCGGCCCTCACGGCCGCCCAGGTCGCGACCTCCAATATCGTCGACGGCCGCAACTGCCTCGATCCCGAGGTCTGGCGCGCGGCCGGGTGGCGCTACCGCGCGCTCGGACGGCGACGAGCCGAGGCGCTCGCCACCGCGCTGGCGTAGGCGGCTCGGAGGCCGTCGCGCATCCGCGTTCGACTGGATGCCGCGACGACCTCCGCGCTCGCCGCCGCCACTCCCGCGGCGTAGTCGCGATCATCGAAGTAGCGCCGCACGGCACCGAGGATCTGCTCGGGAGTCTCGCCCGCATCCGGATAGCCGAGCGACACCATGCTGGGGATCCCGCGCGCCAGCACCGGGAGCCCGAGCGACGCCGCCTCCACCGTCGACACCGGGCCCCCCTCCCACGCGGCGGTATGCAGGTAGAGCGCCGCGGTCGCCAGTCGGCGGCGGACATCGGCGGGCGGCATCCACCCGGTGACCTCGACACCCGCGGAGCGCAGCTCCGCCACCCGGGAGGGATCGCCGTCGCCGATCCACACGAAGGTCGCGTCGAGCGGCGGATCCTCCCGGGCGGCCGCCGCCACCGCGCCGAACAGAGCGGGAGCCTTCTGCGCCGACACGCGCCCCACCGTCACCACTTCGCGTCGAGCCGGAGCGTCGAGGCCGGTAGGCGACGGGGCCGACGGTTCCCAGGGCGAGGGGTTCAGGACGAGCGACACCGGGGTGCGGGCGCTCAACCGTCTGCTGATGTCGGCCTCGCGCGGGCTGACCGCCATGGTGAGATCCCCCCGGCGCGCCAGCGCGAACTCCACCGCGCCGAATCCCCACCGCACCGGTGCCGCGACATCGCGCCGCTCCATCGCATAGCAATGCGGGGAGTAGACCACGGCGGCTTCTCGGGGCAGCACCGCCCGCGCCGCACCCGCGAAACTCGAGTGCAGATGGACCAGATCGGGGCGCTCGACGCGCACCTTCTCACGGAGCCGGATGAAGAACCCGGCCAGACCGCCCGCGTAACTCTCGTGCGCGACGTCCCCCGACCAGCTCGAGGTCTGCTGACCCGTGCGGGCTCGAGAGAACACCGCGTGGTCGATGTCGGGCAACCCATCCACATAGTTGACGATGGCGGATTGGACGCCGCCGCCCAGTGCCTCGGTCACGTGCAGCACGCGCATCGTGTGCTCCTCGGTCTCAGTCGAGCGCCACCGGCGCCAGCCCCGCGGTCGGCAGCACCTGCCACTGGCGCGCCTCCTCGATATCCGCCCGTTGGATCTCATCGGCCTCGATCACTCGGGCGAGGCCCGCGTCGGCCACGAAATCCGCCAGTTCGTCTTGATGTCCGTCGACATGCTCTCCGTGCGCCGCGCGGCGCGGTACGACGATCGGGCGTTTACCCAGGGAGAGGGCGCTGAGGATCGACCCGGTTCCCGCGTGCGAGATCACGACATCGGCGTCGGCGATGGCCGCGCGCAGCTCGGCGGCTGGCAGGCTGACGACGGACCGGATCCCGAGATCGTCGACTCGGGACGGCCCGACCTGCCAGAGCACCTCCCAGTCATCGGGGAGCACGGAGTGCAGCCGGCGGATGAGCCGCTCGAAGCCGTAATGCGCGTTGCCGCCCACGGTCACGACGATGCGCGGCGGTCGCTCGATGGCGGGCGCGGGCACCACCTCGAACCCCTCGAACACCGAGACGGCGAACCGCCAGCGATCGTTCGACGCGAAGGGGTACTGAACATAGCGGGACACCCCGGGCACGCGGTCGATCACCCGGCCGGTCGCAGACAGCGCTCGGACGCGGGTGCCGCTCTCGATGTACGAGAAGGGGACACCGAAGGTCTTGGCCGCCAACAGCGCCGAGAGGGCCATCTGGGCCCCTGTGCTGTAGACGTGGTCGATGCGCTCGGAGCGGAATGCCCGGCACAGCGTCAGATAGTCGCGCAGGATCCCGAGATAGGCGCGAGGGGCGCGATTCGGAAGGGTCACCACCCGCTCGCCCTCCAGCAGGGACGAGCTCTGCGCGGTCCGGTCGGTGACCCACACGATATCGGCGTCGCGGGCGATCCGCGGACGGAGGAGGTGCAACTGGGTGAGGTGGCCCCCACTCGTCGCCACGAGCATGGTCGACATCTGCATCCCCTCCGGTCCGTGGACCGCCCCGGTGACGACGCTGTCGGTGCTCGAACCCGCCCCCCGCGAGTTCGCCCCCGTTCGGGGGACACCCCCATTGAACGACACCTCACCGGTCGGCGGCAACCCTTGCCAGGGAATTTCAAGCTGCCGGCAACCGCATCGTCATCTGTCGGCGCGGCGACGTCCACGCCGCAGCGGCGGAGAGTCGAGGGCGCGACGATACGCCGCAATGGTCACGGCGGCGATCTGCGCCGCATCCATGGCGGCCAGGTCGGGGCGCTCGTCCGGCGCCCGAGCCGCGGCGGCCGCCAGGCCCCGCTCGAGATCGTCGCCGGTCAGGTCGCCGTCGAAAAGTCGGACCCAACCCCCGTCGATGGTCGCCGCGAGTTCCGGCATGGCGCCGATCGCCGGCACCAGGACGGTCCGGTCGGCGGACAGCGCCAGCAGAGCCGCTCCCGAGTTCAGGATGCGCCGGTACGGCAAGACCACGAGATCTGAGGCGCGCAGCCAGTCCGCAACGGCGGCGTCGTCCAGCCGGCTCAGTTCGAGACGGACGCGCGGGTCACCCGCAGCGGCGTGCCGCAATTCCGCCTCGCCGGCTCCGCCGTCCGGATGACCGGCCACGACCAGGCGCACCTCCGGGTCGTCGAGCTCGCCGACGGCGCGCACCAGAGCCGGGAGGTTCTTGTACGGCCGCACCTGGCCGACCGCCACCACCAGCCGGGCGTGATGCTCGACGCCCAGTGCGGCCCGTGCCTGATCCCGAGTCCGACCGAAGGGATAGCTACCGCGGTAGTGCGGGTGCGGGGTGAGCACGACCGGCGGCCCGTCCGACCCGAACCGGTCGGCCACCGCGATCGCGCCGGCCGCGCTCAGGGTCAGCACCAGGTCGACTCGGCGGCGCAGCATCCGATCGAGGTGGGCCCGAAGGGCTGGGGTGCCGCGGTCCTCGTGCGAGCCGTCGTTGTGGGCCGTCCAGACCAGCCGCGTGCCTCGCCGTCTCGCTCGCGCGATGAGGAGATCGAAGCTGAGCAGCCGGACGAGCATCCGCCACGGTCGGTGGCCAGACAGGAAGGTCAGCTCCGGCCAATGCAGGTGCACGATGTCCGGGCGCCTGCGCACCAGGTCGACCCGGGAGAACTCGCGCACGGTGATCCCCTGCTCGGCCACCGCCTCGTAGAGCAGCGCGTTGTACGGATTGGCGTGCCGGGTTCGGAAGGCAGGTTCGGCCGCGACGATCACGCCGACTCCGCGAAGGCCGTCCGCAGGATGTCGTCGTGCCGCGAGCGCCACGAGTTGGCCGCCACGAAGGCCAGTCGCTCCGGCTCCGAAGCCCGGCCGAGGGCGAGCGCCTGGTCGAGCACATCCGCGAACTCGGCGGTCGTGCCCGTCAGCAGCACCCGGGGGTCGATCCCGCGCACCGGCGGAAGGTCGATCGAGAGCACCGGCGCCCCTCCCGCGAGATACTCGTAGATCTTCAGCGGACTCATCGCCTCGGTGAGGGCTGTGCGCACGTGCGAGACCAGGCAGACATCGACGTTGCGGACAGCCGCGACCAACTCCTCGCGACCCACTGGACGATGAACGTGGATCGACGGGATGCCGGCGAGCGCCGCCACCGACGCCGGTTCACCGACGACGCCGAGCAGGATGATGTGCAGCTCGGGTCGCCGGGCGGCGAGCTCGCGCAGGCCGTCCAGGTCGAGCCGGGAGTCCAGGGTTCCGACATAGAGCGCCCGCGGTCCCGGGATGGCCGCGAGCCAGTCCGGAGCCGGCGGAGCATCGCCCGACCATTCCGCCGGCTCCACGCCATTGGGAACGACGACTGCGGCGCCCCGCGGATCGATCCGATCCAGGATGGCCTGCGACACCGCCACCACCGGCATCCGACTCTCGCGGATGCGGCGGTACGCCTCACCGATCGCCGGCCACCAGGGGCGCCGGGCTGGCAACTCCAACCAGTCGTCACGGGCGTAATAGGTCGCCCCCGCGGCCCACTCGAACCCCGAGTAACCCGCGGCGAACGGGCTCGCCGTGATGACCGTCGGTCGGTCGAGGTGCGCGCTCCTGGCGGCACGGCCCAGAGCGCGGCCGTAAGCCACGCCCTGCCGTGCGAGCCCCTCGATCGACACCGGATCGATCCGGCCCCACCGCAGCGGTGTGACGAGTCGGTGACGATCGTCAGCCGGAAACCCGGCGTCGCGATGACCGGTGAGCACCTTCGCAGCCCTCCGCAGGGCGTTGCGCGGCGGATTCGCGATGACCAGCCGCCGCACCTCGGGGTGCTCGAGGAGCGTGAGGGCCAGCCGATCCGGGGGGCGGGCCATCCCGCGCGCGACCGCGTCCGCCCATGTCTCGAAGGTGAAGGTGAACACGACGTCCCGTGGAGTCATCGTGCCGGCTCCAACCCGAAGAGCGTGCGTTCTGCAGCCGGATAGCCGGGCAGCCAGCGCCCCCGGCTCGCCCAGACGTGCGACCACATCCGGTCGTCGCGCCGTGTCACCGCCTCGAGCGCAGAGCGAAGCCGCACGCCGGTCAGCAGCAGCCAGACTCCGACGCGCGCGCGCGCGCTCGACCAACTGGTGCGCAGCATCGTCACTTTGCCCGCCATGACCATGTTCATCTTGGGCCCGCGCGCTCCGGTGGACGCACCGACGGCGTGGATGATCGTCGCCTCAGGCACGATCACGGGCCGCAAGCCGTACCGCGCGGCCCGGATCGAGAACTCGGCGTCCTCGCCGTAGAGGAAGAAACGCTCATCCATCCCCCCGACCCGGTCGAAGTCGGCCCGGCGCACCAGCAGCAGGCAGCCGGTGACGATCGGGACCTCGCGGACGGTGTCGCGGGCCCAGTGACCCAGCGACTCCGGATCGAGCGCCCGGCTGTGCGGGAACGCTGTCGAGAGCCCCGAAGCGAAGCAGAACAGCGACCACAGGGATGGTGCGCCCCAACAGGAACTCGGGTCGGTACTGCCATCCTCCCGGAGTGTCCGCCCCCCATAGATGCCGTACTCGGGATGCCTGCTCGCGAATGCGACCAGGGCGGCCAGGGCGCCGGGGAGCACCACGGTGTCCGGATTCAGCAGCAGCACCCACTCGGCCCGCGACGCGGCGACCCCGAGATTGACAGCTCGCGCGAAGCCGAGGTTCGCCCCGGAACGGATCACGGTCACGGCGGGCAACTCGCCCTCGATCGCCTCGACCGTGCCGTCGCGGGAATCGTTGTCGACCACGATGAGTTCGGTCGGGATGCCGGCGGGCTGCGCGCGCGCCGAGCGGAGGCAGGCCAGGGTGCGCTCGCGCGTGTTGTAGCTGACGATCACGATGGCCAGTCCTGCGTTCACGTGGATCCTCCTGCGGGATACGGTCGTTCGCCGATCACGCGGGCCGGCACCCCGCCCGCGATGGAGTACGGGGGCAGGTCGCGCGTGACCACCGCACCCGCGCCGACGACGGCACCCTCGCCGATGGTGACTCCGGCGGTCACCACGACGTTGGCTCCCAGCCAGACGTCATCGCCGAGCACGATGTCGCCCTCCTGCTTCGGCTGATCCATGACGGGGGTGCCGCGCTCGATTCCGTAATTCGATGCGGTGAGCACCACGCCCGGCGCCAACAGGCACTTTCGGCCGAACACGATCCGACCGCTCGAATTGCCCGCCCACACGACGCAGAACTCGCCGATGTGGGTGCCCTCCCCGATCACGATCCGCTCGGCGTTGCGGAACGACACGTTCGGAGCGAAGGTCACGCCGGGGCCGCGACGGAGGCGGCCGACTTGGCGCACATGACTGTACGACGAGAAGTGTGCGAGGCGCAGACCGTGCAGCCAGGTTCGCGGATCGATCACCGAGCGGACGACGCCGGCAAGACGCATGAGGCCCCCTTTCTCCGCCCGCGACCGGGCGTCCCTCCACCTCCACTGTCCCCCATCCGGGTGTCGTTTTCGGCAATCGGTAACAAACTCGCAACAGATCCCCGGTTGCATGTTGGGCGCTGACGTGCTTACCGTGGACGCCGGGGACGTGCCCCCCGTTCGGGTGGAGGAGATTCGAACGGCGGCAATGGTGCCGATGACAGAACGGCGGACGACAGGTCCGCAACGACTGAAAATCGGGGGGTTTCACCATGAATCTGACCAATGCCCTGCGAGTGATCGGACGTCATCCGGTCCTCCTCGTACTCGGAATCATGATGGCTTTGCTTGCGGCATTCGCGACAGCGTTCAAGGTGGAGACGCTGAGCCTCACCCCGCGGACGGCCGCGCAGTATCAGGCGCAGACGCAGGTGCTCGTCACCGACTCGACGTCGGTGTTCTCGAGCCGGAATCCGGCCCAGGCCGTGCCCCAGGGACAGACCGCCGCGACGGCACGAGACCTGTCGTCGCTCACCGTCGTCTACGCATACCTCGCCTCGAGCGATGAGATCCAGAAGAAGGTCGAGGCGCAGATCGGCAAGCTCGGCCCGAACGAGTCGATCACCGCCGACCAGCGCACCACTCAACCGACCAGCACCACCAACACCGGGACGTACCGCCTGCCGATCCTCGAGGTCATCGGGACCTCTCCCAGTCCGTCACGCGCCGAACGCATCTCGGCGGCCGCGACGAAGGCGTTCGAGAACGAGGTCGCGACCCAGCAGTCGGGTGCGGCTGTCGATCCGGCATCGAGGGTCAAGTTCCAGACGATCCGCGCCGAAAAGGCCACCGTTGCCGACGGATCCAACCCGGTTCTTCCGGTGATCGCAGTCGGCGTCGGCGTGCTGATCGCGTTCCTCGCGATCATCTTCGCCGCCGACAATGTGCGTACCACACGCCGGGAGTCCCGCCAGCGGGCCGCGACCGCGCCGGTCGCCGCCGTGGCGTGGCCCATCACCGACACGGCACCCCAGGTGGCGATGACAGCCTCGGCGCAGCCGCAGTATCCTGTCGCGCCTCCGTCCCCGGCGCGATACCCGCAACCGGCCGGCCGATCCTGATCGGACGTTGACGACGATGACGACCGCGATCGGTCCCGCCGTCTCACCCGACTCCCTGGTCCCGACCGAACGGGGTCGCGGGCGTGCTCGCGCCATCGTGGCGACCGCGCTGTTGATCGCGGTCACCGGTGTCGGCGTGCTGTTCGGCGATCCCCTGACGACGGGCAGCCTGCTGGCGGTCGTGGGATTGCTCTACCTGTTCCGCGCGGCGGTATTCAGTTGGCCGGGAGCGGCGGTCGGCTTGGTCCTCGTGATCTGCCTCGTGCCGGCGCGGCGCTACACCTTGCCGGTCACGTTGCCATTCGCGGCCGAGCCCTACCGCATCGCCATCGTCGCCTTGCTGGCCCTGGTCGTCGCAGCGCTGTTGATCGACCCGGCGTTCCGATGGCAGAAACTCGAGCTCGGCGGCCCGGTGGCGATCTTCCTGGCGACCCAGCTCATCTCGATCGCCGCCAACCTGCCGGGACTCATCCGGCACGGACTGGCCTCGGACGCCGGCATGGCCCTGGTGAGCCTGCTCGTCATCGCCGCCGTGTTCGTGCTGTCGCGGCAACTGTTCCGCTCTCGTGCGATCGTGAACCTCGCGCTGCGCGCCCTGGGGCTCTGCGGCGCCCTGGTCGGGGCGCTGGCCACGGTCGAACGCGTGACCCGAAACAACCTGTTCCTCGACTTCTTCTCGCTGCTCCCCCTTCACCGGCTCTCCGAGTCGGAGTCGTTGTTCGTCAAGGCGGGCACCGTACGGGCATTCGGACCTGCGCAGCATCCGATCGCTCTCGCGGTCTTCCTCACCATGCTGATCCCGATCACGGTGTATCTGGCCAAACGCGCCGACTGGCCGCGCCGACCGGCTGCGCGGGAATTGTTCTGGCTGGGGTGCACGCTGCTGATCGCCTTCGGCATGCTCGCCGCGGTGTCGCGCACCGCCTTCGTCTCGCTCGTGGCGATGCTGCTCGCGGTCCTGCTGTTGAGGCCCGGAATCCTGCCCAAGTTCGTGGTCTACGGCGCACTCGCCTGCGGAGCCGCCTTCCTGGTCTCCGCGCGCAACATCATCGCGATGGTCAGCCAGTTCACCGATCCCCAGGCGCTGATCCAGTCGCAGGAGCAGTCGCCGGGCTGGACCGGTTCGGGCCGCCTCGCAGACCTGGGTCCGAGCCTGGCAGCAGCCATCAATCATCCCCTGCTGGGGACGGGGCTCGGCAGCCGGGTGACCATCGGACCCTCCGCGAACGCGTTGATCCTGGACGACCAGTACCTGACCTCGCTCCTGGAATCCGGTGCCGTCGGCGTCCTCGGGATCGCCATCATGATGCTGGTCCCGTTCGGCCGGCTGGCGGCGTTCGGCGCGCGCGGCCCCCGACCGGGCGAGCCGGCGGATGCGCCGGAGCGGCGGGACCTCGCGGTCGCCGTCGCGGTCGCCATCATCGGCTACACGGTGTCGCTGTTCTTCTTCGACGGATTCTCGTTCATCCAGACTCTCCTGACCTTCTTCCTGCTGTTGGCGCTCGGCTCGTGGGCGATGGTCGGAGAGAAGCCGGCGATCCCGTGGGGCGGCGACGTCGGCCCGTCGTCGCAGAAGCGCCCCGCCAGGCCGGAACACCTGCCTGCCTTACAGGAGCGAGTCCCGTGACCGCCCTGGCGAGTGTCGTGATCCCCGCGCATGATGAGGCGAGGGTCCTGACCCGCACGCTCGCCGCCCTGCTGCCCGACGACAAGGACCGCCTCGAGGTGGTCGTGGTGGCCAATGGATGCCGCGACGACACCGCAGCAGTCGCGCGCGGCTACGGGCACGGCGTGCGGGTGGTGGAGATCGCCCAGGCCTCGAAGATCGCCGCGCTGAACGCCGGTGATCGCGCCGCAATCGCCTTTCCCCGGGTGTACCTCGACGCCGACATCGAACTCCCCGGTGCCGCAGCGGTCGCCTTGGCTCAACGGCTCGAACTCGGCGATGCTCTTGTCGCCTCGCCGACGCTGCGGCTCGATCTGGACGGCTCGACGCCATGGGTGCGCGCCTACTACCGGATCTGGCAGCTCAGCACCTTTCGGCAGAACGGGCACATCGGGTCGGGCGTCTATGCGGTCTCACGTGACGGCCGCGAACGGTGGGGACACTTCCCGGACGTGATCGGCGACGATCGCTTCGTGCAAGGCCGGTTCGCACCGCACGAGCGCGCCACCTTGCCGGATCACGCCTTCGTGGTCCGCCCTCCCCGCACGCTCGGAGCCCTGGTGCGCCGTGGCGCGCGGATCGCGGCGGGCAACCGTCAACTGCGCGCAATCGGCCTGGCGGGCCAGGTGCCGAGCAACGCGAACTCGGCGCGGAAGCTCCTGGGCCGCGTCGCCCCGCACCCGTCGCTGTGGCTGCCGTTCGCGGTGTACGCGGGCGTGCAATGGCGCACCGGGCGCCTCGCGGCGCGCAAGCTGGCTGCATCGTCGGCCACCGCACGCGCGATGCTGTGGGATCGCGACGAGACGAGTCGGGCGTGACCAGTCCGTCCGGCGCACCGCCGATCCCGTCGCCGTCACCGGACCCCGCGCGGCCCGAGCCTGCCACGGCGCGGCCGCTGTCGCATCACGCCAGTCGCGGAGCGATCATCACCATCGGCGGGCAGTGGTCTCGCACCGCGCTGCAACTGGTCTCGACCGTCGTGCTCGCGAGGCTGCTGCTTCCCGCTGACTTCGGTCTAGTCGCCATGGTCACCGCGATCATCGGTGTCGCAGATCTGGTTCGCGAGTTCGGCTTGAGCGGTGCGATCGTCCGCCTCCGCGAGGTGGACGCCGGGCTGTGGGCCGCCATCCACCGTTTCTCGCTTGCATTGGGGATCATCGCGATGATCCTCACCGCAGCCGTCGCCCCCCTGCTGGCCGCGCTGTACGGCGAACCCCGCCTCATCCTGCTCACCATCGCGCTCGCACCGATCGTGCTGCTGAACAGCATTGCCATGCCACTTCAGGCGCGGCTGCAACGGGAGCTGCGTTTCTCAGCCATCGCCGCGAGTGATGTGATCTCGATGGCTGTCGGCGTCGCCGCATCGGTGGTGGCCGCCGCCCTGGGCGCAGGAGTCTGGTCATTGGTGCTGCTGAACGGGGTGGCCGCGCTGTACCGCATGATCGCGATGGTGGTGGCCGTGCGTCCGGGCATCCGCGGCGCCGTTCCGTTCCGCACCCTGGTGCCCGTGCTGACGACGGGCAGCAGCATCTTCGGCGTACAGCTGCTCAACTACGTGGCGCGCAATCTCGACAACGTGATCATCGGCCGCGCCCTCGGCGCCGGGGTTCTCGGCATCTATTCGCGGGCGTACGCGTTGCTCATGCTCCCGATCTCCCAGTTGAACGGGCCGCTGGCCCGGGTCGGGCTGCCGGTGCTGAGCCGTCTGCAGGACGACCCGCCGGCGTACCGGCGATACCTGCGGGTCTCGATGCTGGTGATCGGCTACGCCGCGCTGCCGGTGTTCGCGGTGGCGGCGGCGCTGTCCGGCCCGCTGGTCGCCGTGGTGCTGGGCGAGCGCTGGCACGCCGCGGCCCCGATCTTCGCGCTGCTGGCCATCGCGGGAGTCGCGCAGGCGATCGGAAACGTCTCCGGGTGGTTGTACGTGTCGCTCGGCCGAGCGCACCGCCAGCTCGTGTACTTCGTGGTCACCAAGCCACTGGTGATCCTGTCGTTCTTCCTCGGGATCTGGTGGAACGGTGTGCAGGGACTCGCTCTGCTCTACGGCCTGGTCTCGTGCGCGTTGCTGATCCCGGGATTCCTGCTGGCGATCCGCGGCACCTTCGTCACGGCCGGCGATGTCTTCCTCCCGGTGCTGCGACCCGCGCTGCTCGCACCGATCGCGGCCGCGGCCGCGTGGGGCGCCGCCTCGCTGCTGACCATACCGATCCTGGCACTCGCACTCGGCTGCCTCGCGGCGGCGTCGGTCGGCGCGCTGGCGATGCTGATCCCGGCCTATCGAAGGGATGCGCGTCGAATGATCGGCGTCGTCGCGCGAGCCAGGAGGGAGCGCCGATGACTTCGTCCGCCCCGGTACGTCACCTGGCCCTCGCGCTCGGGCTGCTGATGTCTACCCTCCCGATGCTGTTCGGCTGCGCCGCCGCGGACGGTCCGAATCCGGATCGCACCGCGGTCGTGTCGCCGCAGGGCTCCGGTGCGACGTGCTCTGTCGCGCACCCGTGTTCGCTCTCACACGCCCTGGCCGCCGCCGAGAACGGCGGACCCTCCGCGATCGCACTCCGAACCGGACACTACGGCGACCTGTCGCTGACCACCGGACGCGAGCATGTGACGATCTCCGCGGCCGCGGGCGCGCATCCGACGCTCGGCAAGCTCGACGTGGAGCGGCCCGGCACGTCGTGGCGGCACCTGACCATCACGGGAGGCGTGTATCTCGGCAAACTCGCCGCATCGACGGTGCTCGACCGGGTGCATGTCGATGGTTCCGGCGTGTTCATTCACGCGAGGCACGTCGTCATCCGTTCGTCGATCATCGAGAACGGCACCTCGGTCGACGGCATCCAGATCGGCGGAGCGCGCGACGTGACGATCGAGGACTCCGTCGTGAGGGACTTCGGCGAGGGCCCCGGCAGTCAGGTGCACACCGACTGCGTGCAGCTGTTCGACAGCCAGGACATCGTGCTGCGCGGCAATTACCTGGGTCGCTGCGACAACGCGAGCCTGATCTTCTCGCCGGGCCGCGGAACCGGGAATCGGAACGTCACGGTGGAGGCCAACCAGATTCAGGGCTGCCCGGTGAAGTCGCCGCGCTGCAGCCAAGGCACCGCCCTCGATCTGCGGGCGAACGCCACCGACGTGACCGTCCGCAGCAACACGCTGCTCGACGGCTCGGTCATGGTCGCCGCCTCGCCCGGGCTGGTGTTCGACCGCAACATCGTCGGCTATGCCTCGAACTGCGCGATGCCGATGACCAATTCGATCGTCGTGGCTTGGAACACCGGGATCTGCCGCTCCCCCAGCATGCTGGGGCGCGACGGCAACCGGTCCGGCACGGTGCACGTGAGGGACCGCGCCAACGGCGATCTCACACTCGTCGACGGCTCGGAAGCCGCCATCCAGGCGAGCGGCGGCCGACCGGCATCCCAGGGCTTCGACGGCGCGACCCTGACGGCCGACGAGGCAGGGGCGGGCGGATGACGACTCGTGACGGCCAGGTGGCGCTGCAGGAGATCCGCGGCGTCGAGGTCGCCTCCTGGGATCCGCTCCGTCGGAGCTCGCACTGGGGCGGACCGGCTCGCCTGTCGCGCCCGGTGCACAACTTCGGTGACCTGCTCGGACCGGTCGTGGTACGCGGACTGGTCACGGCCTTCGGCCTCACCAGAGCCGTCAGGTCAGCGGACGAGCCGCCGCGCCTGCTGAGCGTCGGCTCCATCGCCCATTTCGCCCGGCCGGGAGACGTGCTCTGGGGCACCGGGATGAACACCAAGGAATCCGCCGGCATCGCCGGTCCGCTCGACGTTCGCGCCGTTCGGGGACCGATCTCGCGCGACCTTCTCCGGGAGGCCGGCATCCCCTGCCCGGAGGTGTTCGGCGATCCCGCGCTGCTGCTGCCCGCCGTCCTTCCGCGGTTGATTCCCCGAGGCCGACACGAGCTCACGATCGTGCCGAACCTCAATGAGCTGGCCGAGTGGCGGGGACGTCCTGATGTGCTCAACCCGCGAGCAAGGCTGCGGCACGTCCTGCGGAGGGTCGCCGACAGCCGTCTCGTGGTCGGGAGCTCGCTCCACGGGATCATCGTCGCCGAGGCTCTCGGACTTCCCGCGCGCGCGATCCGCTCCCGGACCGAGGGTGCAGGCAAGTACGCCGACTACTTCCGCGCCACCGGTCGCGATCCCGAGACGGAGACCGCCGAAACCCTCGACGAGGCGATCGCCCGCGGCGGCGCCCCTGCGCCGCACTGGGATCCGGAGCCCTTGCTGCGGGCATTCCCTGACGACCTCTGGAGCGGCCGGCCGAGCGAGGCGGCCGTGTCGCGGCTGCTGGCCAGGATCGGGTCCCGGTTCAGCCGTTCCACGGCAAGAACGCGCTGACCAACGGCGAACTCGCCACGTGGCCGACAACCGGTTGGATCAGCGCGCCCGCGAAGCCGCCACGGTCATCGGCGGCGCGCAGGGTGCTCTCGATCGATCCCGGAATCCGACTCTCGGCGCGCGAGGCCGAGCGCGCCAGCGTCGCCGGTTCGCTCGACAGCGGGCGTTCGCCGGTGCCCGATCCCCGGCTCAGCTCTTCGTAGATCGCGGCCCGGGCGGGGTCGGGCAGTCCGCCGAACGCCTCAGCGTGCGCCTGCTCGATCGACTCGGACGGAGCGGTGCCGAGCAGGTGACGATACCGCCGGAGCGCGACATCTTCCTCGCTGACATCGTCGTCGCTGTCGTGCTCCGCACGAAACAGTCGAGCCAGAACGCCCATCTCTCCGCCTCCTCGCCCTCACGGTAGATCGGCGATCTGAGCGGCGCCTGGGCTGCGCCTCGGCTTTGCCTCCGAGTCAGGCAGCAGGTTCGCTGGGGATGACCAGCCAGCAGATGGCGTAGATCAGCAGTTGTGAGCCCGGCAGAACGATCGATGCGACAGCGAGCACCCGCACCACGGTGACGTTCCACCCGAAGCGCCGGGCAAGGCCGGAGCAGACTCCCGCGATGATGCGGTCGTGGCGGGGGCGGACCAGGGTGGGTGTCGACGTGGTGGTTGTCATGCATCCAGCCTCTCCCGGCGAGGGCCGGGATACCAGGGGGTTAGCCCCCGGAGCCGACCAGGAGCATCCCGTCGACCAGCAGCTCGCGCACTTCGGCCACGGTCGCGCGGCGCAGTTCGGGCAGATCGCTCTCGAGCAACTCGGCGACCGCCGCCACGATCGTTCCGAGGGTCAGCTCGCCGTCGCAGGCGCCGACAATGGCGGCCAGCTCGGTGCCGACCCGAAGCTCGCGGCGGAATCCCCCGCCCTGGCGCAGCACGAGGACGGTCGGGTCGGGCTCCCCCGGCCAGTGGCTGCGCTCCTCGGTCACGTCGCCGGCGACCACCAACCGGGTCGCGAGCACCTCGTCGTCGCTGCGCGCCGCCTGCCAGTCGGCGGCGGCCAGCGCCGACCCGAGATGGCTGCCGAGACCGGCGGTTCCGCGGCCGAGCGGGGCCTCGAGGCGCTCGACCCGGCGCAGGCGGGGTGCGGATGCCGTCGCCGGCCGGCGGAGCACCAGGTAGCCGAACCCCACGCCGGTCACCCCGCGCGCCGCGAAGTCGTCGAGCCACGCGGCGCACAGGCGCTCGAACTCCTCGGTGCCGAGCCGGGTTCCGCCGTCGCGGATCCAGGTCTCGGCGTAGCGCGCCGGGTCCTGCCGCTCGCGTTCGATGATCCAGGCGTCGAGGCCGGCGGCATCCGCCCAGGCCGCTGCGCGCCGCAGGCCGTCGGTGCCGACGCCCGGCGGATCGGCCCGGTACTCCCAGTTGCCCAGCAGCTGGGCGATCCCACCCGGGGCCAGGTGCTGGTGCGCGCCGGTGACGACCGCTTCGACCAGGCTGTCGCCGACCATCCCGCCGTCGCGGTACTCGTACTCCGGCACTCCGGTCGAGCGCGGCGTGATGACGAAGGGCGGGTTGGAGACGATCCGGTCGAAGCGCTCTCCAACGACCGGATCGAACAGGCTGCCGGATCGGAACTCGATGGTGGTGATCCCGTTGAGCGCGGCGTTCAGCCGGGCGAACGAGAGCGCTCGCTCGGAGATGTCGGTCGCGACGACCCGGTCCGCCCAGCGCGAGACATGCATCGCCTGGATGCCGCAGCCGGTGCCCAGGTCGAGCGCCGACTCCACCGGGTCGGGGATGAGCAGGCCGCTCAGCGTGACCGACGCGCCCCCGACCCCGAGCACGTGGTCGGTGCGCAGGGCTCGGCCGGTGGCCAGCTCGCCGAGGTCGCTGGCGATCCACCACGAGCCGGCACCCTGGGCATCCAGGAAGTCGTACGGCCGCAGATCGACCAGCGCGACGACCCGTTCGTCACGCAGCTCGCACAGCCCCAGCTGCTGTGCCCCGGCGAGGGTGAGGCTCGGAAGCGCGGCCTCGGCAGCCCCGATGTGCACCGGTGTTCCGAGCACGAACAAGGCTGCCAGGGTCGCGAGCGGGGAGTCGTCGCCGTCGAGTGCGCCCAGGGCGGGAACCCGGTTGCCCCGCTCGAGGGCTGCTTCGGCATCCCGGCCCCAGAGCGCGCCGAGGGCGTCGACGGTGTAGCGGGCGCCGGCCAGGTCTGCGCGCAGTCGTTCGATCAGCGCGAGGTCCACGGCTCCATCTAAGCCGAGGAGCCGGATGCCGACCGACTCGGACGCGGTCGGCTCAGTTGCAGAGCACCGACAGGATGTTGCCCGCCGGATCGAGGAACCACGCGATGTCGGGCCCCATGCCGGCCGCCTTGCCGCGCGCGATGCCCTTGTCGTCCTGGTTCGTCCCGGGATACTTCTGGATCTCGATGCCCGCGGCCACCAATTCGTCGACCGCGACATCGATGTCGGCGACCTCGAAGTTGAGCACGGTGAACTCGGCGGGCACGTGGTTGGGCTTGTCGTAGACGAAGACCGGTGCTCCACCGGTGACGTCGAGTTGGATCCCCATCCCGGTGTCGAGCACCTTCACGCCCAGGGTGTCCCGGTAGAACGAGATCGCTGTCGGCAGGTCGTTGACCGAGAACCCGCTGAAACCGCCTGATGTCGTGAGCATGATGCCCTCTTCTCGCCTGCGTCGAACGCCATTGTGTACGCTGTTCACAATGTCACACGCGGGCGACCGCGTCCAGCGGCTGGATTGAGATCTTCGGCGGAGGAGCCACGATGTCGATTGCCCCGCGCGCCAACTACCGCCACGGCGACCTGCGACAGGCCCTGCTCGACGCCGGGCTCGACATGGCTCGCGAGGGCGGCCCCGACGCCGTCGTGCTGCGCGAGGCCACCCGCCGCGCGGGTGTGTCGCCGAACGCGGCGTACCGCCACTTCGCCGACCGCACCGAACTGGTCGAGGCGGTGAGCGACGCGGCCCAGTCGCTGGTGGCCGGCGCGATCGAGGCCGAATGGGATGCCGTTCCCACCCGGCTGAGCGCTGCCGACGCGGCCCATGCGCACCTGGCCGCCGTCGGCCGCGGCTACCTGGGGTTCGCGCGCGACCACCCCGGACTGTTCCGCGCGGCCTTCACCGTGCCGGGCGACCTCGAGACCGCCCTGGACCAGGCGAAGGCGGGGCCGGGCGGCCGCACCTCGTTCCAGTTGCTGGCGATGGCTCTCGACGAGTTGGTCGCGGTCGGCGCCCTGCCGGCTGAACGGCGGCCCGGTGCCGAGTTCTCGGCCTGGTCGGCCGTGCACGGGCTCGCCATGCTGGTGCTCGAGGGACCGCTGCGCAACCTCGATCCCGAGGTGGCGCGCGCAGCGGGATCGCGGGTGATCGAGATGGTCGACCGGGGGCTCTGAACCGGCTCGGCGGGCGGGGTTAGGGTGGAATGGATGAAGCCTCTCACCGACGCCGAGATCCGCGACTCGCTCATCAACGCGGGCCCGGTCGATGCCGATCGGATGCCGCTGCCCGGCCTGCACGAGGTGCTCTGGGCGGAGCGCGAGTACCTGGGCTGGCGCGATCCGGCATCCCCGCAGCGCGGTTACCTCGCCTACTGGCGCGACGGACGAGCGGTGAGTGTCGTGCTGCGCGCATCGGAGGTGAGGCTGCAAGCGGGATCCGCCATCTGCTCGCTCTGCAACACGCCGCAGCCGGCCGGGCAGGTGACCATGTTCACCGCGCAGCGCGCCGGCCGGGCCGGGGAGCGCGGCGACTCGATCGGCACCTACATCTGCGCCGACCTGGCCTGCTCGCTGCTGATCCGGATGGCGCCTCCCGCATCCGAGCTGCTGCCGAGCCCCGACCAGGTGGTCGCCGACCGCGCCTCGCGGCTCACCGAGCGGCTCGACGGGTTCGTGTCCCGCATCCTCGAAGACGCGTAGAGCGAGAGGTCGAGCAGCCGAGCTCAGGCCGCGATGCTGGCGAGCGCCTGCTGCGCGGTCGGATACCGGCCGATGACGCGGCCGCGGGCATCCCGCACGGTGTAGCTTTCCCGTTCGCGCGTCACCGTGGCCTGCACGGTCTCGGACGACTCGTCCAGGATCGTCCACACGCCCAGCAGCATGGTGGTCGGCGAGACCGAGGTCATCGTTGCTCCAGCACGGCGCTCTGATGCCGGCGCACGTCGTCGACGGCGGCGGCCAAGGTGGCGCGCTGGCCGACCTCCACCGCGAACTGCGGGCAGTCGCCGACGTGCGCCACATAGACCGGCTTGACGTACTCGACATAGCCCAGCACGTCGCCGCGATCGGAGAGTTCGAGAAGACCATCCGGGCGCAATCGGACCGCGACCCGCGTCGCCTGAGCAAGAACGGAGGCCAGCTCCGAGAGCCACCCGGTGCCGTCGTCGATGGCCGATCGGCCCTGCGTCGTTGCAGTTCTCATGTCGCGCTCTCCGCCCCCTTGTTGCCCGGAGCATATCCCCCGAACGGGGGGCCGGGCTATGGGGTCTTGCTGAGAGCTCGGTGAGAGGAGCGTTCCGGCTCAGGCCGCGCCGACCCGTCGGACCTCGTCGACCAGCCCGACGATCACTCGGCGCATGTAGGCCGCCCACGCCGCGCGCACGATCAGCGCCACGATCCACCCGCGCCCCCGGCGACCGAAGAAGGTGTAGCTCCAGGTGATCCGGGTTCCGCCCTCGGCCGGCTCGAAGCGCCATTCGGCGCGCGCGTGGTGCACCAAGGGTCCGAACACCTTGGTGAAGTCGGTCAGTTCGTAGGCGAAGAAGCCGGGCCGCTCGACATCGGTCGTGGTCTCGAGCACCGAACTGCCATCGGACAGGTGCAGCGTGCGAGTCTGCCCCGCGGCATCCCATGCGCCGGTCTGGCCGCTGACCGAGACGACGGCAGGGATCACGCGGAACCTCGGGTAGAAGCGTGCTGGATCACTGGGCGTCAGCACGTCGAAGGTGCGCGCGGGATCGGCCGGAGCGATCGCCTGCACCTGAGCGCCGTGCCCGGCCGGCGCGTGCCCTGTTGCTGCCATGACGGGAGTTCGACGCCGCTGCACAGTCGGTTCGGCTCAGTCGGTTCGGCTCAGTCGGTTCTGCTGGGCCGGCGGCTCAGTCGGTCCGGGACAGCAGGTGGAACGGGATCGCCAGCGAGATGACGACGGCGATGATGCCCGAGAAGAAGAGCCACGGCGCCCACGCGACCGGCACCGAGAAGGCATAGCCGAACAGGAAGAGCGCGCCGATGAAGAACGCGAACGCCACGAGGAAGACGAAGACCTTCATACGCCCAGCCTACCGGCGCGGAGCGTGACCACCGCGCTTGACAGGACGACGATATCCACTACTCTAAAACCATTCGGTTATGAAAACTGAAAGGTTATGCAGATGGCGAACGACACCCTGTCGCCGGTGTTCTCGGCGCTGGCCGATCCGACGCGTCGGGCCATCCTGATGCGCCTGATGGACGGCGACGCGTCGGTGAACGAGCTCGGGGCACCCTTCGCGATCAGCCAGCCCGCCGTGTCGAAGCACCTGCGCGTGCTCGAGAAGGCCGGCCTGATCTCGCGCAGCCGCGTCGCGACGATCCGGTACAGCCACCTGGAGGCGAAGCCATTGCAACAGGCCGATGAATGGATGCGGCAGTACACCCGGTTCTGGGCCGAGGGCTTCGACAAGCTCGACGTCGCCCTCGCCGACTATCTGAAAGCGGACCCCTCATGAGCAGCACGACCGTCCCCGACCTCCCGGAGGTCACCGACCGTGACCTGTCGATCAGCCGCGTGTTCGACGCGCCGCGCGAGGTGGTCTGGGGATTCTTCACGCGCCCCGAGCTGCTGGCGCTGTGGTTCGGCCCGCACGAGGTCCACGTCGATCCGGCCAGCGTCGTGATCGAGCTGGCCGAGGGCGGAAGATGGGATCTGGACATGGTCGACAACGCCAGTGGTGACCGCTACCCGGTGCGGTCGACCCTGGTCGCGGTGATCCCACCGGAGTATCTCGAGGGGGTCGAGGCGGCCGTGCCGGGTTCCGGTCCGCAGAACGAGCTGAGGCTGCGCATCTGGCTGCACGACCACGGGTCGAAGACCCGCCTGACCATCCACCAGGGGCCGTTCACGCCGGAGTTCCGCGCGATGACCCAGGCCGGCTGGGAGGCGTCGTTCGTCACCATCGACGAGCTGCTGGCATCCGGGGTGGCCTGATGAGCGAGTCCGCCGTACGGGCATCCACCGAGTTCGCCGTGTCGAAAGACGGCACGCGCATCGCGTTCGAGCGCGCCGGATCCGGACCCGTGCTGGTGCTGGTGGATGGCGCGCTGTGCGTCCGCGAGTTCGGTCCGGGGCGAGACCTCTCGGCCCAGCTCGCCGACCGGTTCACGGTGGTGATCTACGACCGGCGCGGTCGCGGCGAGAGCGGCGACACGCAGCCGTACGCGCCGCAGCGCGAGTTCGAGGATCTCGCGGCCGTCATCGCGGCCGCCGGCGGCGACGCGTTCGTGCTCGGCCAGTCGTCGGGGGCCGGGATCGTCTACCGCGCTGCCGCGGCCGGCGTTCCGATGCGCAAACTGGCCGGTTACGAGGCGCCGTGGGTCGGGCTCCGCGTCGGCAAGGACGGCGCACCGCGGGACTACCTCGGCGAACTGAAGACGATGGTGGCCAGGGGACAGAACGGCAAGGCGGTCGGCTACTTCATGGTGAAGATGGTCGGCGGTCCGTTCTTCCTGCCCCTGGTGATGCGGATGATGCCCAAGGTCTGGAAGCAGCTGCAGGCCGTGGCGACGACGCTGCCGTATGACGCCGAGGTAATGGGCCCGCAATTCCAGCCGCCGCTCGACGAGTTGCGAACGATCGCGGTGCCGAGCCTTGTGCTCTGCGGCGGCAAGAGCCCGACGGCGATGCAGGCGGCCCAGGAGGCGGTGGCGGGTGCCATCCCCGGAGCGGAGCACCGCATCCTGCCGGGCCAGACGCATCAGGTGTCGGCCACCGCGCTCGCCCCCGTGGTCGCGGAGTTCTTCGGCGGGTAGGGTGCCGTCATGCCAGCCCTCTCCCCCACTCTTCCCGTCGGCAGCCCGGTGTGGGCCGATTTGAGCAGTTCTGATCTTGACGCGTCGACCTCGTTCTACGCCGCCGTGCTCGGCTGGACGCGGCGCGACTTCCCCGAGTTCGACGACTATGCCGACTTCCAGTCGAACGGCAAGGAGGTGGGCGGCCTGGCCCCCAAGGTCGGAGACGCGGCGGATGCCTGGACCGTCTATCTGAAGGTGGACGACATCCAGGCCACCGTGATCGCCGCGGCGACGGCAGGCGGACGCGTGCTGCACGAGCCTTCGGCGGTGGCCGGGATGGGCGAATGGGCGCTGCTCGAAGACCCGTCGGGGGCCGAGGTCGCGGTCTGGCAGGCCGGGCCGTTCGCGGGCTTCGAGGTCGTCAACGAGCCGGGGGCACCGTGCTGGTTCGAGCTGCACACGAAGGACTTCGCCGCCGCCGTTCCCTTCTACGAGCAGGTGTTCGGCTGGACGGTGACCTCGATCGGCGACAGCGACGACTTCCGGATGGTGGTGTTCGGCGAGCAGGGCACAGCCGGCGCCGGGATCCTCGATGCGGCACGGATCGCCGCCGACGAGACCTCGCGCTGGATCGTGTACTTCGCCGTCGCCGATGCGGACGCCGCGGCGGCGCTGGTGACTGCCCACGGTGGCACCGTGTTCGACGGTCCCACCGACACCCCGTTCGGACGGATGTCGCGCGCCGCCGATTCGACCGGGGCGCGACTGTGCCTCATGCAACTGCCCGACCGCGACCAGGGGAACTGAGATGCCGGCCTTCCGCACCGTGCTGCACCAGCAGGGCAACAACGTCGGGATCGTGGTGCCCGACGAGATCGTCGCCGAACTGGGAGCGGGCAGACGACCGCTCGTAAAGGTGACGATCGACGGCAGGTACTCCTTCGTCTACACGATCGCGGTGATGGGTGGCAGGAACATGATCGGCTTCAGCGCGGCGCACCGGGCGGCATCCGGATTCCGCGGCGGCGACGAGGTCGAGGTCGTTCTGGAGCTCGAGACCGCACCGCGCGAGGTCGAGATCCCGCCGCAGCTCGCCGCCGCGCTGGCGGCCGACCCGGTAGCGGCCGCCGCCTTCGACAAGCTGTCGTTCACCTTCCGCAAGGAGCACGCCCGGGCGATCAGTGAAGCGAAGGCCGACGAGACCCGGCAGCGCAGGCTGGACAAGATCCTGGCCGAGCTGCGCGGCGAACAGCGCTGACCTACCGCCAGGACTTGGGCCCGTTCGATCCCGCCGGGTAGCTGTCGAGAGGTACCGCGTTCTTCCTCCAGGCGGCGAGCACCGGTGTCACGATGCGCCAGCACTCTTCGGCGACGTCGCCCCGGACCGACAGCGTCGGATCACCCTCGAGCAGCTCGGCGAGCACCTCACCGTATGCGCTGAGCTCACTCGGAGCGAACTCGGCGTTCATGGTGTCCCACTCGAGGTCGAACGGGTCATCGCGACCGTTCGTGACCAGGTCGAACTCGAGCACGGCCGGGTTGACGCCGATCCGGAGCCGGGCCGGTCGCGAGGGGCCGCTGAAGCCGGTGGGCAGGTGCGGAACGTCGCGGAAGGTGAAGATGATCTCCTGACGCGGGTCGCCGAGCGCCTTGCCGGACCGCAGGACGAACGGGACGCCATCCCAGCGCCAGGTGTCGACCGCCACCGTCATCTCGGCCAGGGTCTCGGTCTTGCGCGCCGGATCCACGCCCTTCTCGGAGGCGTATGCCGGCATCGTCCTGCGCCCCACCTTGCCCGCCGTGTAGCGGGCGCGACGGCTCTCGGTGCCGTTCGCGAGCCACGGCCGCGTGGCGCGGAGCGCCTGTGCCATCGCGCCGCGCAGGTCCTCGGAGCCGATCGAGGAGGGCGGTTCCATCGTCGCCAGCGCGAGCACCTGGAGCAGGTGGCTCTGGATCATGTCGACCAGGGCGCCCGCCTTGTCGTAGTAGCCCGCCCTGCCTTCCAGGCCCAGCGCCTCCTCGATGACGATCTCGACGTGCGACACGTTCTGCGCGCTGAGCAGCGGTTCGAACACCCGGTTGGCGAAGCGCAAGCCGAGCAGGTTGAGCACCGTCGACTTGCCGAGGAAGTGATCGACTCGGAACACCTGCTTCTCGTCCACGAAGCTCTGCAGCAGCCGGTTGAGGGCGCGCGCCGAGGCCAGATCGGTGCCGAACGGCTTCTCGAGCGCGAGGACGATCCCGGCCGGCATCTTCTCGCCGGCCAACGCGGCGCAGGCCAGCGCGGCGACGGCTGGCGGGAGCGCGAAGTAGAGCGCGACGCGCCCGGTGGCGGCCGCGATGGCGCGCATCAGATCGGCGGCGCTGGTGGCGTCGCCCTGCAGGTAGAACGACTTCTTCCTCACCCGGTCGGCCAGCGCCGACGGAGACCCCGCGAAGGCCTTCTCGACCAGCGACTGCCACCGGGCGTCGGTCATCCGGCCGCGATCCACTCCGATCAGTTGCAACTGCTGGCCGCGCGACGAACTCAGCAGCGACGCCAGCCCGGGCAGCAGCAGCCGCGAGGTCAGGTCGCCGCCGGCTCCCAGGATGATCAAGGTGTCGATGCCCGATGCCGCCATGGTGCGAGGTTATCGCGCGATCTCCGGGTCGCGGATCGGAGACGCCCTTCCTGAACGTCACCTGGACGGGGGTAGACCGGGCGGTAGCGCAGGCGTACCGTTTGAGCACCGGCTGGGATCCGGGGGTGATCGGCCGTGGATCAGGGGGAACTGATGGACGGCGTCATCGCGCCGTCCCGCGGCTGGCTGTCGCCCGCGCGCGCCCTGCTTCTGCTGCTCGGCGCGGTGCTCGGCGGAGTCCTGCTGTCACTGGCCCTCGGCGCCTCCCCCGCGCACGCGGCGGACGGCGACGGAACGTCGTCCGGCTCGAGCCCGCTGAGCGCCGCCGCGCAATCGGTGAGCCGGGCGGTCGTCTCGGTGTCGACCGCGGGGGGAACCAGCATCCCGGCAGTTGAGCGCACGATTGACCGCGGGGCCGAGCGCGCGATCCAACACACGATGGATGCCTCCGCCGCGACCATCGACGCGGCGGTCCCGGCGGCCACGCCGGTGATCGCACCCGCGGTCGCGTCGGTCGAGTCGACTCTGGCCGGAACCCTGTCGGCGACCGCCCGCATTCTGCAGCAGTTGACCGCTCCGGTCGCCGGCGCCCTCGACCCCTTCGACGTCGCCGTGGACGCGTCGCGCGCGACAGCAGCGGCGGCGACCCTGCACCCGTCGTCCGCGGGCGCCGGTCAGAGCGGCATCTCGCCAACGGCGGTCCGTCCCGACGCGCAGGCCGGTTCCGGCACCGATGGCGCGCTGCCGGACCTTGTGGTGAGCGCCGGCAGTTCGGCGCCCTCCGCTGCTGTCGGCGTCCTCGTGGTCGCGGTCGCGCTGGTGCTCCTGGCCGCACGCCGCCGAATCCTCCAGAACGCACTGCCTGCCTCACCGGTCTTCGACACCGACACCTCGCCCGCCTGAGGCGCGTCCCGCCGTCGCATCGCCGACGGCCACGCGCTCGAACGTCCCTCGGACGTCATGCAACGCCGCACCCACTCGGGTCCGGCTTCGATCAGGTACGCAAGGAGAAACAACCATGCAGTCATTCATCTGGAAGGCGCTCATCGGAGTGGCCTTCACCGGGGGCCTCATGGCCCTCGGGGCCGGCGTCGCCTACGCCGACAACACCACATCGGGCGACGACGGAACCGGCTCGGGAAGCCAGGCCGTCATCGGGCTGAACCTTCCGATCACCGTGGGCGGCAACGCCGTCTCGGTGCTGGGCAACTCGTCGAGCGCCGGCTCGTCCCCCGCCCCGGCATCGGGAGGATCCGCGCCGAGCGGAAACACCAACGGCAACACCTCGCTGCTCGGCGGCACCCAGGCGCTGGCCGACGCGCACGCGCCGGTCGCGGTCAGCGGCAACGCGATCTCGGTGATCGGTGACAGCGGAACGGCCTCGTCGTCGGTGGGCTCCGGCTCGGCGGCGGGGGCGACCGGTTCGGGTGTCGGCAGCACCGGGACCACCTCGGGTGACCACTCGGCCCTCGGGGGCACCCAGGTGCTCGGCGGCGCGTCGGCGCCCGTCACGGTCGGCGGCAACGCGATCAGCGTGGTCGGCGACTCGAGCTCGAACGGCTCGACGGCTGGTTCGTCCGCCGGTCAGTCGGCGACGGGATCGGGGTCGACCGATCCGTCGTCCGGCGCCACCACCTCCGGCGACAACGCGATCCTCGGAGGCACTCAGGTGATTCCCGCCGTGGGAGCACCGGTCACGGCGAGCGGTGACGCGGTCAGCGTGATCGGCGACTCCAGCTCGGGCGGTGCATCCGGCGGCGCGACGAGCGGCTCCGGGGGCGGCTCGGTCGGCGGCATCGACACCGGCCTGCCGGCCGTCACCACCTCGGGCGACCAGGGCATCCTGGGCGGATCGCAGATCGCCCCGGCGGTCAGCGCCCCGATCACCGTCGGCGGCGATGCCGTCTCGGTGATCGGAGACAGCTCGACGATGCCCGGCGACCCGGGATCGGGCGGTGGATCGGGTGGCGGCTCCGTCGGAGGCGTCGAGACCTTCCCGCCGACCACCTCGACAGCCGCACTGTCGGTGCAGGCGCTCGCCCAGACGGGCGTCGCCGCGGTTCCTGTGCTCGCCCTCGGCATCCTGCTGCTGATGGCGGGCATCGGGGTGATGCTGCACCGCGTCGCCGCGCGTCGCTAGGCGCGCATCCAGCCGGGGCCGGTAGCGGAGATCACGGGGACTCCGCGACCGGCCCCTCCGCGCACTCGCCCACAGACGGGCCCCGCCTCGACCGCGGCGGCGGCCTCCGGGTACGCTCGCCGCATGACCGCGATCTCCGGTACCGCTCCCGTCGGTGCAGCATTGGCTGTCGCGCCCCGCAACCGGGTCGGCGTCGCGGCCTTCGTCTTGGCGCTTTTCGTGGTGGCGGCACCGGCCATCGTCACGATCGTCACCGCGATCGTCGGCAGCGCGACCGGGTCGACAGGCGGATCCACCGCCGACGCCGCCGGATGGTCGATCCTCGGCGGGTTCATCGTCGGCGCCATGGCCGTCGCCGCCGTGTCGCCCCTGGCCGTGATCGCGGTGGTGCTCGCGATCGTCAGCCTGTTCCGCCGGCGCGGACGTAACGGCCTGGGCGTCTGGGCGCTGGTGCTCGCCATCCTGCCCGCGCTGATCGGGCCGTTCCTGATCCCGGTCACGCTCGACACCCTGTTCTAGGAGGCAACGGCCCATGGCCGGCATGCATCGCATCCCCGTCCATTCCTCGGTGATCGCGACGGTCGGCTACGACCCGGAGACCGCGGTGCTCGAGGTCGAGTTCCGCAGCGGCGACGTGTACCGCTACTTCGCGGTGCCTCCGTCTGTGCATCACGCGCTGATCACGGCCGACAGCCCGGGGGCGTACTTCAACCGGCACATCAACGACCACTACCCGACCCGGCAGCAGTATTAGGTCGGGTCTCGATCGGCCGCCGACGGCATTGTTAGGTCGGTCTCGATACGCCGCTACGCGCCCACTCGACCATCTCGGAAGGTCTAGCCCCATTGGGGTGGCACCCGAAGACGCGATACCCCCGCGAATCCGCGCTCGACACACTGGAGCAGACGCCCCGGCGGGGGGCCGGGGCGTCCATCTCAGAGGGGCATCACAGTGGCAGCGGGGGATTCTGCCGCGACCGAAGCGGAGCGGCAGCGCAGGTTGGCCGATGAGCATGCCCGGTTGGCATCCATCGCTGGTCAGATGGCCCGCAATTTCGCCTCCGCCGCGGCGAGCGAGAACCGCCTGGCGCGCACCCTGATCGAGCTGGAGCCGCTCGGCTACACCCTGCTCGCCGACCGTCGATGGCCGGGATCGGCCCGTGCGAACATCGACCTGATCCTGGTCGGACCGGGCGGAGTCATCATCGTCGACGCCAAGGCGTGGCGCGAGGTGACCGTCGCGGCCGGACATGTGTTCCGCGGCGAAGCCGATGTCACCGACGAGATCGAGCAGCTGGCGGATCTGGTCTTCCGCGCTCAGACCGGGCTCGCCGAGATCGGGCTCGCCGCCGGCGAGGTCAGCGCCATGGCGGTCTTCACCAACAAGGTGCTTCCGCGCGCCGAACTCTTCGGCGTGACGATGCTCGGCGAGGCGGCGGCGGTCACCGAGATCGCCAAGCGCGGGAGCCGGCTCACCCCCGAGCAGGTCGCCAAGGTCCGCACGCAGTTGGACCGGCTGTTCCCGCCGATGACCACCGGCCCGATCGATGTCATCGCGCCGGCCCCGCTCGACACCAGCGTTCCGGAGCCCGTGCTGCCCGCCGAGAACTCGGCGTCGTCGCTCGTCGACTTCTCGTCGCTCGACAACCTCACCACGCAGCAGATCCAGGATGCGCTGCTCGAGGGCATCCGCAAGGCGCCGATCGAGGAATGGATGGCATTCCTCGACCCGGCCCAGGCCCGCCTGGTGCGGAGGAACTTCAACGGGCCGTCGCGCATCCGCGGCGCCGCCGGAACCGGCAAGACCGTGGTGGCGCTGCACCGCGCGGCGTACCTCGCCCGCACCATGGAGGGCCGCGTTCTCGTCACCACCTACGTGCGCACGCTGCCGCGTGTGATGTCGGCCCTGATGCAGCGCCTGGCTCCCGATGTCGTCGACCGGATCGACTTCCGCAGCGTTCACCAATTCGCCCGCGACGTGCTGGTGCAACGCGGCCGCCCGGTCGTCATCGACGCCGTCACCGCCGACCGGGTCTTCAAGGATCTCTGGGAGCGCGAGGGTAAGTCCGGCCCGCTCGGCAAGATCGACCCGGCACCCGCGTACTGGCAGGACGAGATCGCGCACGTTCTGAAGGGGCGCGGGTTGAGCCGCTTCGAGCAGTACGCCGCGCTCCCCCGCACGGGACGCCGCCGGCCGCTCAGCCGCGAGATGCGGGCCGAGGTGTGGGGGCTGTATGTCGCCTACGAGGAGGCGATCGCGCAGCGCGGCATCCTGGACTGGGAAGACGTCGTGCTCGAGGCCGAGAGCTCGCTGGCCGAGACCCCCCTGCGCGGCTACGCAGCCGTCGTGGTCGACGAGGCGCAGGACCTGTCGTGCGCCATGATCCGGATGCTGCACTCCGTGGTCGGAGACGAGCCCGATGGATTCAACCTGGTCGGCGACGGCCAGCAGACGATCTACCCCGGCGGCTTCACGCTCGCCGAAGCCGGCGTCGCCATCAGCGGACGCGGCGTGGTGCTCACCCGCAACTACCGCAACACGGTCGAGATCGCGGCCTTCGCCGCCGGCCTGGTCGCCGACGACGAGATCATCGACATCGAGGGCGGACCGGCGCGCTCAGAACCGGCCGAGATCGTGCGACGCGGACCCCGCCCGGTGTACACGGTGTTCCCGTCGCGTTCGGTGCACGACAAGTCGCTGGTCGAGCGGGTGCGTCGCATCGTCGCCGACTCCGAGGGCGCGACCGGCTTCGGCGACATCGGCGTGCTCGCCCTCTACACCTGGCACGCGCAGGAGGCGGCCGACGCGCTGGCCGAGGCCGGCATCCCGACCATCCAGCTCGACAAGTACGACGGGCATTCCGTCGACGCGGTCAAGGTCGGCACGATCAAGCGCGCCAAGGGCCTGGAGTTCAAGGAGGTGCTGGTCGTGCGCACCCCGCCGCACCTGGTGCAGACCGAGCTCGATCCGCGCGCCGACGACGCGGCCCTCGAGCGCCGCGATCTGCAGCGCCGCGAGCTCTATGTGGCGATGACGCGTGCGCGCGACGGACTCTGGGTGGGCGTGGCCTGAGTCGCGGCCGGACGCGCTTGGCGCGCTCGACGCGCTCGACGCGCTCGACGCGCTCGACGCGCCGGCAGGCGACCTCCCCTGAGCGCCATTTCACTTCGCGCTCAATTGAGCGCGAACTGAAATGGCAGAGTCGCCTCCCCGCCCGACCTCGGCGCCGGCGACGCAACCGCCCGGAGCCCCAACCGCCCCGCGGCCCGACCGCCTACCCCGGAGCCTTCTTGCGCGGGCTCGCCAGCTTGAGCGCGGTCTCTTCGGCATCGATCGCGGCGAGCACCGCCTCGATCGCCGGTTCCTGATATCGGCCCTCGCGCCGCGCGCGCAGCACGGCGGAGCGCTCGGCGCCGATCATGAGTTTGCGCAGCCGGTTGTATGCGGCCAGGGTCGGCTCGACACCATCCTGTTTCGGCTGGGCGATGGACTCCTCGAGGAACACCGAGTTCAGCCGCAGCCGCTCGATCACCTCGTCGGAGTCGGTCGGAGAGCGATCGGCGAGCAGCTTGTCGACCCCCGCCTGCTCGGCCTCGGCCATCAGCGCGAAGCGCTCCTGATGCTCCTGGTCGTAGTTCGGGGTGGGCAGCTTCAGGGCGCGGATGATGACCGGCAGCAGGAGTCCCTCGAGCAGTGTCCCCACCACGACGACGAGAGCGAGGAACCGCAGGAACTCGAGCCCGTGCGTCGAGCCCGGCAGCAGAAAGACCGCGATCAGGGTCACCACCCCGCGGATGCCGGCCGAGCTGACCGCGACTCCGTTCCGCCAGCTCCAGCTGCGTCCGCGCAAGAAGCGCGGGCCGCGGCGGTAGAGCAGGGTCAGCGTCATCACCCAGATGAAGCGCGAGACGAGGAGCGCCCCCAGGATGCCCGCGCAGATGCCGATGGTCGGCCAGAGTCCTGGGCTGTGCGCCAGGGCGCCCCGGGTGATGTCCACCAGGTTCAGCCCGATGAACAGGAACACGGCGTTCTGCAGCAGGTAGTCGACGGTGCGCCAGTTCAGCCGTTCGGCGATCCGCGCCTCGGCCGACTGGATGCTCGGCGAGCGGTAGGCGAGGAAGAGCCCGGCGATCACCACCGCGAGCACTCCCGAGCCGCCGAACGACTGCGCCACGATGAACGCCAGGTACGGGGTGATCAGCGACAGGCTGGTGTCGAGCACCGGAGCCCGCAGCTGCTTGCGGATCATCGACAGGATCCAGCCCAGCGCCAGCCCGACCGCCACGCCGCCCAGAACAGCGATCACGAAGTCTCCGACCACCAGCCACGGGTTGACCACCGACACGATCGCGACGATCGCCGCATTGAGCGCGACCAGCGCGGTCGCGTCGTTGAGCAGGCTCTCTCCTTCGAGCACGGTGACCAGTCGGCGCGGCAGCGGGATACGACCCGCGACGGCGCTCACCGCCACCGCGTCGGTCGGCGCCACGACCGCGCCCAGGGCGAAGGCGGCGGCGAGGCCGATCGCGGGCATCAGCGCCCAGGCCACGAAGCCGACCACGACCACCGTGAACGCGACCAGGCCGACCGAGAGAGCCAGGATGCTGTCGTTGCGGGCGCGCACATCCCGCACCGAGGTGCGGATGGCGGCCGCGAACAGCAGGGGCGGGATGACGCCGTAGAGCACCAGTTCCGGGTCGATCCCGATCTGCGGGACTCCGGGCACGAGCGACACCAGCGTGCCGACCAGGATCAGGGCGATCGGGGCAGACCAGCCGACGCGACCGGTGAATCCGGTGATCGTCACGGTCACCACGACGAAGGCCACCGCCCAGATCACGGCGATGCGGGTGTCGACCTGCGTGCCCGCCGCGACGAGCAGCACGGGATGCAGCGCGATCAATGCCGTCGCGATCAATGCAGTCGCGATTGCCAGTCGGCGGGCACGCGTCCGTCGGGGCCCGGCACCGGTTGATCCTGCGGGTGGCACACCGGCGGGGCGAGCTCGGGGCCGTCGGCGTAGGCCTGCGTTCGGTAATCCCAGAACCAGGTCTCCCCCGGCTCGAAGCTCCGGATGATCGGATGCCCCGACTCGGCGGCGTGGTGCGATGCGTGCTGCGCGGGCGAGGAATCGCAGCATCCGATGTGGCCGCAGTGCGCGCAGCGTCTCAGGTGGAACCACCAGGCGGAGGGATCGGGAAGGCACTCGGCGCAGCCGGTTCCGCTCGGCTCGGCGGCGACGTCGATGGAGGTCTCAGCCATGCTGACAGGGTAACTACCCTGGAACCGTGCCGCTCCTTCCGGATGCTCCGCCCCCGCGCCGGGTGATGTCAGCCGATGGGGTGGGCATCGCCACCTACGAGTGGGGCGACCCGGATGCTCCGACCGTCGTGGCCGTCCATGGCTTCGCGTCGAGCGCGGTCGCCAACTGGCACGTCACCGGGTGGACGCGCGAACTCACCCGCGCCGGGTGCCATGTGCTCGCCATCGACCAGCGCGGCCACGGCGCGAGCGACAAGCCGCGGCATCCGGCTGACTACTCGATGTCGATCCTGGTCGGCGATCTGCTGAATGTGGTCGATACCCATCTGATCGACGAGTTCGCGCTGCTCGGGTACTCCCTGGGCGCTCGGGTCGGCTGGCACGCCGCCCTCGAGCTGCCGGAGCGGCTCACGCGGGCCGTGCTCGGCGGCATCCCCGACGGCGATCCGCTGACCCGCTTCGAGGTCGACGAGGCGCGCGCCTTCATCGCCGGAGGCCCGCGCTCGGGCGATCGGCTGACCATGAGCTACCTCGACATGGCCGCCGGAATGCCGGGCAACGACCTGGCCGCGCTGGTCAGCCTGGTCGACGGGATGCGCGGCGGCGCGCAGCCGGATCCGCGGCATCCCCCGCAGCAGCCGGTGCTGTTCGCGACCGGCAGCGACGACCCGATCGTCGACGCCTCCAGGCGGCTCGCGGCGGCCGCGCCGCATGGCGAGTTCCTCGAGATCCCCGGACGGAACCACTTCAACGCGCCGACCTCGAAGCTGTTCCGCGAGCGCGGGACCGCTTTCCTGCGAGCCTGAGGGGCAGACCGGTCAGTGCACCCCGGCGGGACATGAAAGGATCGGGTCACCCCGACCCTGCCCGCCTTCTCGCCCGACCGGAGCCCGCGTGACCGCTGACGCCGCGAACGAGGGTGGATCGCGCCTGCTGACCCTGCGGATCCGGGGCCGGGCGGTTCCGGTGACCGTCGTGCTCGTCGTCGGATACCTGGGCGCCCGACTGCTCACCACCGGGCTGCTCGCCCTGGCCTGGTGGCTGATCCCGGATGGGCCGTGGGCGCACGCCTACTTCGCGAGCGAACCCGGGTTCCTCGGCTTCCTGAGCTCGTGGGATACCCGCTGGTACGAGCAGATCGTGCAGCACGGCTATCCATCGAGGCTGCCCATCGACGCCGTCGGCGACGTGAAATACAACACCTGGGCCTTCTTCCCGGTGTTCCCGGCCCTGGTCGCCGGCGTGACAGCGATCACCGGTCTGGGGTACAACATCGCGAGCGTGGTGGTCGCCACCGTATTCGGCGGTGCCGCGACGGTGGCTCTGCACCGCGTGCTGCTGAACCGATTCCGGCGCACCCAGGCGCTGTGGGGCGCGCTGCTGTTCGCCTTCGGGCCGATGTCGTTCCTGCTCCAGTTAGGATACGCCGAGAGCACCTTCCTGTTCTTCCTGTTCGCGGCGCTGGTGTTCATGCAGCGCAGGCGGTACCTCGCGATGATCCCGTTCGCGCTGGTGGCGTCGTTCACGCATCCCGGCGCGCTCGCGCTCGGGGCGGCGATCGGCATCCAGGGGCTGCACCGGCTGTGGCGGCGGCATCCGATCGCCCACCGCGAATGGATCACCGGAATCGCCGCGATCACGGTGATCGTGGCCGCCGCCCTGTTCTGGCCGCTCCTGGTCACGGCGATCACCGGCGACCCGAGCGGATACTTCGACACCGAGCTGGCCTGGTGGCGCGCCTATCTCGGGCGCGTGATCTTCGTGCCCTTCACGCCGTTCTTCCTGTTCTACGGCGACCTGTGGGGAATCTGGGGCATCCTGCTGGTCGTGCTGGTGCTCGCGGCCGTCGTGTACTGGCTGACCCGCCGCTCGACCATGCGCGTCTACGGCGCCGACCTGTGGACCTTCACCGCGTCGTACATCGCCTACCTGATCGCGGTTTTCCTGCCAACGCAGAGCCTGATCCGGCAGCTGCTGCCGCTGTCGCCGCTGCTCGGTCATCCCGGGCTCTCACGCACCCGGCGCCGCCGGATCATCACGCTCGCCGCAGCGGTGGTGCTGCAGGCGGTGGCGATCCTGTTGCTGTGGGTGGTCTACCCGCCGTAACCGCGGCGCACTCCCGTTCTGTCGGCCGTTCCGGAGCTCGCGCGCGGGACTGCACCATAACGGGAGACGCAACGGGAACGCGGCGGCACTACTGGGCCCGCGATCGAGGTGGCCGCCGATCGCGGTCTGGTGCAAGGGTGGATGCCATGGGCACCCTGATCTACACCGGCATCACCTCGCTCGACGGCTACATCAATGACGCGCACGGACGGTTCGACTGGGCGGCGCCGAGCGACGAGGTGCACGCTTTCGTCAACGACCTGGAGCGCGGCGTCGGCACCTACCTCTACGGCCGGCGCCTGTACGACACGATGACCTACTGGGAGACGCCGTCGCCCGAGACTGACGAGTCGCCGGTCACCCGCGACTACCAGCGCATCTGGGCGGCGGCCCGCAAGATCGTCTACTCCTCGACCCTGGATGCCGTAGCCAGCGAGAACACCACCATCGAGCGGGTCTTCGATCCCGAGATCGTCGCCGGGGTGGTGGGCCGGGCGGACACCGACGTGAGCATCGGCGGCGCGCACCTCGCGGCGCACGCCCTGCGCGCGGGCTTGGTGGGTGAACTGCGGATGTTCCTGAACCCGGTGGTGGTCGGAGACGGAACGCCCTTCCTGCCCGACGGCTACGCCGATCGGCTCGACCTGCTCGACGAGCGGCGCTTCGAGAACGGGGTCGTGTACGTGCGCTACTCGGTCGGCTGAGAGTCGCGCGGCATAGGCTCGCAGTATGCCTGAGCCCAGCGAATCCCGTGTCGGTGTCTACATCGAC
>Ga0207667_10000867_pt1 | contig 38901 bp, 32 predicted proteins | sample KBSCornC52_FD_184301 | JGI IMG/M metagenome (GOLD analysis project Ga0207667, IMG submission 184301) | Corn rhizosphere microbial communities from Kellogg Biological Station, Michigan, USA - KBS Corn C5-2 (SPAdes) (version 2) | ecosystem: Host-associated > Plants > Roots > Rhizosphere > Soil ...
TGTCTGCTGCACGATAATCAGCGCGTCCGGCGGCGAGAAGGGCTGCCGGGACTGTGCGGAACTCATACCCGCACACGCCAGCATTGCCAGGACCGCCACGGTTGCCGATGCTCGGAAACTCGATCTCATATCTCTTGTTACTTGTTCTGGCGGGCCTGAAGATGCGATGATGCCGATGACGCGATGAATACCGCCAGCGCCCCCTGCGCAATGTGCTGCCCGGTGAAGAGGCCTGCACCACGCGCTACCGCTTCCGCGGCGCTCGCGTTCTGCGCCAGCATCAGCCGAAGCGATCCAAGCACGTCGTATACGGCGATGGCGGCACATGCGCCGATCGCAAAGAAGACTGGCTGCTCGGACCGCGCGCGCTCGACGAAGTACCCGGAGAGGAATGCCACCGCCGGCACGCTCCAGAGGTAGCCTGCAAGCGGTCCCACGAGTGGGGCGACTCCCGACCCGGCCGGCCAGAGAAACCCGAACGCGGATGCCGCGAGCAGATATGCGACGCCGGCGAGCGTGCCGAGCTGGCTGCCGAGGAGCGCGCCGGATAGCATCGCGAAGAAGGTAAGCTGGGTCGCGGGAACGGGCGAGAGATCGAAGAAGACGCTTGCGCGTGCTCCGCACGCCATCAACAGCGCGCCAAGCATTACGAAACCGATCTTGCGGCGGGGCGTCTGCCGATCCATCCAATCGCGCAGCGGCGTGGGTGAAACCGCCTTCGGTCTCTTCTTATCGTCGTTACGACCCATCAATGGCGTACTCCGTTCGTCTCTCCGTTCGCGGGCGGCCCCGCGCTTCTAATCCACTCTCTATATTCGGTCGTTACAGAAAAGTTCCCGCACGGTTCCTGTCACGTCCGGAATGGCGTTCTTCACGGGATTGTTCCCGTGTAGTACCCGGTGGAACGGAAACGCCCGCGCAACGCGACGCCCCGCCGCTGACGGGCAGCAGGACACCACTCTTGCACGAGCGTTCATGGAGAATGGACAACCGCGCGTTCTGTCCTTTTGCGAAGTCTTCCGATGCGCCCTGGTCAGTGGGAGAGACCGAAGGCCGCACCGCGCGCGTGCTCGGTCGAGAATCCAAATGGAGCTGAGGGGATTCGAACCCCTGACCTTCTCAATGCCATTGAGACGCGCTCCCAACTGCGCTACAGCCCCACAAACCGTTGACAAGTATACACGATGCGCCGCCCGATTGCAACCATCGAACGCCCACTGTTTCACTACTCCGCCGGGTCTACGAGCGTCCGCGCGTCGCCGACCCGCCGCGTGAATCGGACGGCGTCCATGTGCTCCATCACGGGCAGCGCATACTTTCGGCTGGACCCGGTTACGTCCCGGAACTGGCTCACGGTTACCGACCCATTCGCGGCAACCTGTTCGCGCACGATCCGCTTCGCCTTCTCCCACGTGTCGCGATGGTAATAGAGCCCGTCGGCCAGCTTCTCGAAGATGCCCTGGTCCTGCCCGACGCGAATCATCGCCGCGACGGCGTCCGGCGGCGCCCCGACTGCCTGAGACGCCTCCTCGATGGAGGGCGTGTTGTAGCCCGCATCGCGATAGAGCAAAGCGATTCGATCGAGGAGCGCCTGCTGACGGGGATTGAGCTGTACCGCGAACTCGGTCGAGCGAACGGTGGTTCCGTCCGTGGTCACCCGGCCCTCTGCCTGCATCCACGCCAGAAGTGATGAGAACGCGCGCGAATCGGCGGCCTTCCCGAAAGTCGAGCGAAGCTCCTCTTTTGGCATGCCAGGCCGCAGCGGATTCGCGGCATGCCAGGCGTTCAGCGCGTTCAGCGCCCGATCCGCCGCCGTCGTCAGCGCGCCCGCATGGATGAGCCGGCCGCCCTCCATCTGCACGATGGACCCACGGTCTATGGCCGATTGCTCCGCCTCCCGGATTTCGGAATCGGTCAGACCGAGCGCTCTTGCCGCTTCCTTTCCGGGTCCACCCAGCGGAAGAGGCGCGAGCCATGAAACAAGCAGGTCGTCTGGCGTGCCACGCTCCTTCGCCTCCAGCAGCGCGACAACTCCTGGGTCCATCCGCTTGTGCCGGCGCGGAACGGAATCGAGCACGGTGCCGCCGGCAATGGTCACCATGGGCGAGTAGGAGCGGACCACGAAGCGGTCACCGCGCGCGCAGGCGAAGGGCTCCTCGGCGCGGAACTGCACGAAGCCCTTCTTCCCCGGCTCGATGGTCTCCGTTCCGATAACCTGTACGCGCCCGAGAATCTCCGCCGTGCCGAGATAGACGCGGACGCGCGCCCGATTCGCCAGCGGCCGGGGCGCGGATGGCAGCAGGGTGAGCGTCGCGTCGAATATCTGGGTGGGTTCCAGCGTGCCCGGGGCGGCGAGCAGCGCGCCCCGCTCCAGCGCAGTCGTCTCCACGCCGGCCAGATTCACGGCCACGCGCGTTCCGGCCTCGACGCACTCCTGCTTCTTCCCATGCGACTGGAGCCCTCGAACGCGCGAGGCGAGCCGCATCGGAAGGATGTCCACGCTGTCGCCCACCTTCATGGTGCCGGCCACGAGCGTGCCCGTGATCACGGTGCCGAATCCGGGTCGCGTGAACACCCGGTCGACAGGCAGTCGGAACGGGAGCGCCGTGTTCTTCTGCTCGGTGCGCGATACGGCCGAGAGAAGCGCCTTCTTCAGCTCCTGGATTCCCTTGCCGTGCACCGAGTCGACCCGGACGATGGGCGCGCGCTCCAGGAACGTCCCATCAAGCCGGCCGCGAATGTCCTCCTCGACCACTTCCAGCCACTCCGGGTCCACCATGTCGATCTTGGTGAGAGCAACAACGCCGTTCTTCACGTCCAGCAGGCGGAGGATGTCGAGATGCTCCACGGTCTGCGGCATCACGCTCTCGTCGGCGGCGATGACCAGAAGCACGACATCAATTCCCGCCGCGCCCGCCAGCATGTTCTTGAGGAACCGCTCGTGGCCCGGCACGTCCACGATTCCCGCGGGCGTACCATCCGGCAGTGTGAGCGCGGCAAACCCGAGGTCAATGGTCATGCCGCGCTCCTGCTCCTCCTTGAGCCGGTCCGTGTCCGTGCCGGTGAGCGCGCGAATCAGGGTCGTCTTGCCGTGGTCGACGTGCCCCGCCGTTCCGATGATGATATGTTTCATAAGATCGCTTCGTGGTCCGCCTGGCGATTCGGTGGAGTGCAGCTTCAGTAAAGAACCTGGAAGACGGCGAGGGGCAGTTGCCGAATCGCTGCGCCGGAGGCGCGGGCCCGCCTGGCGTACCCAGTGGAATTGCACGATGGAATCGCGGGCGCGCCGGAATGCCGGCGCGCCCGCATGAATTGTCCTGTCAGCCGGATTACGGTTCGTTTGTGGAGACGGTCGCGCGATGCTTTGCGGCCATGTCCTCCTGGATGCGGTCGTACTCCGCGTTCGGGATTACATCGTCTTCCGTCACCTTCTCGATTCCCATGATCTGGGCATGGCGGAGGCGGTAGACCTTGCGGATTATCCGGTTGTCCGGCTTGATTCCAGGCTTATTGGACTTGACGACCCAGAGGTAGCCCGGGTCCGTCATTCCCTCCCCGCTCCATCCGAACTTGTCCTGGATGAATGGCGAGGTGCCGCGCGGATCGAACCAGAGCACCAGGTAGTAGTCGGCGATCTTCTTCCGCTCGGCATCCGAGAGCTTTTTCAGTTTGGGATCGTTCGCCGCGTCCTTCGAGAAGCTGTACATCTTCGGGTCGCGGCTCATGTCGATCTTGCGGCCCCAGGTGCGGGAGCGAACCGAGAGGGCATCCTGCATGATGGTCTGGCTCTGGTCGATGTCGAAGGTGAAGTCCTTCAGCGTCGGCTCGTACCAGTCCGCGTCGTGCAGGCGAATCGCGACGCGCGCGCCGTCCCCGACGGAGAACAGGCCCTTGATGTCCATCACCTTCGGCTTGTCGAACGTGATGGTCGTCGTCGCCCGGGGCTTGCCAATCTGCTCGAGCGGGACGGTGTTGAACGCCGTGTTCCAGGGCTTTGTAACCGCGGGCGGCCTCGGCTGGCCGACGGGACCTTCCTTCGGATCCGTCGATGTGAATGAATCCTTGGGAGTGGGCTCGCCGGTCTGCGGGTTGATTCCGGTCGTGCGTTTTGCATCGAGCTCGAAGTCGATCTCGTGCGTGTAGCGGCTGAACTTGCGCTTCAAGAGCAGCTCGAGGTTGTGCCTCTCGCTGTCACGAACGTTCTTCGTGGAGAAGTCGGTCGGGTTCTTCGCGAGCCTCGCCTCGGTCAGGCCCAGCACCTTTCGCCAGATATCGGCTGCCTCGTCGATTCGCGCCTGGCGCTCCAGCGAGTGCGCGAGCTGGTGCCACGTGAACATCGGGGAATCCGCCAGCGTGCCCGGGCCGGCGTCGGACGATTTGGCGGCCGAGGCGACCCTGAACCAGGTTTCCGCCCGGTCGTAGTCCTTGATCTTGTCCGTGTTTTCCCAGCCGAGCTCGAACGGTATGTCGTAGAGGGTTTTGTTATTCTCGTATCCCTCTTCCAGCAGTCGCTGCGCCGCCGGGATGTAGCGCCGGTCGGACCGCTCGTTCGAGTCGGTGAAGTTGTACGAGAGGTGCCAGGCGCCCGTGATGTAGACGTCGAGCTGGTGCGGGTCGAGCCACGTCACCATCCGGACCATGGGCAGGATGGCGTCGTAGTCGCCCTCGTGGAAGAACTCGTCGGCACGCACCCAGAGGGCGCCCGCGACGGCCTGCTGGAGCCCCAGCATCGGACCGAGAATGAACTCATTCGAGAGGCCCGCGAGCGCGGTCTTCTCGCCTTTGTGTATCTCTCTGATCTGCGGATCGAGCACGTGCTGGATAAAGCCCTGGCCGAGCGCCAGCACGACGATCGCCGCAAGGATTGCGGATCTCGTTTGCTGCTTCATGTCTTGTCTCCGGTTGTCATAGCGATAGCCGTTGTGTCCGTTGCGTCAGACCTCGCGCCGGTCGAAGACGAGAATGGCGAGCAGAAGCAGAATCGCGGAGTAGATGATGGCATAAACGATGTTCTGGAAGATGAACACCGACGGATTCGAGAGCGTCTGCTCCGGGTGAATCAGCTTGTTCTGGATGTTGAAGTTACCGAAGTTCGGCAGGATGTAGTGCAGCACGGTCGCCAGCAGCTTGGTCGCCGGGTTCTTGTTGGACGTCAGTGATTCGGTCACGGAGGACATGTTGCCCACCATGAAGATCGCAAAGGTCAGGAAGAAGTTGACGACCGGGGTTGCGAACGTGCTGAAGAAGATCGCCATCGCGCCGAGCAGCATCATCTGGAAGAACGTCATCGCGACGCCGGTAACCATCTCTCGCGGCAGGTTGTGCTGCTGCCAGTAGATGACGCCGAGAAAGACAATTCCCATCGCCGCGATCATCACGAACACCGTCGCAAGGCCGCCCAGGAACTTGCCGAGGACGAACTCGAACCGCTGCACTGGCTTGGAGAGCACGGTATAAATGGTGCGGCGCTCGATCTCGGTCGGGATCACCTGAATGCCCGCCAGAATCGTGATGAGCAGGCCGGCGATGAGGATGACGGCGAGACCGAGGGACTTCAGAACGACCGAGCTTTCGCGCGGGCTGAGGAACCCGACCGACGGGCCGAGCGCGATCATGCCGACGGCGACGATAAGAAGAATCAGCAGGATTTTGCGGCGAAGCATGTCCTCGAGGGTCTGCTTCGCGATTGCCATGGTTACCATGATTACTCTTCACCCCCCTTGAGGTCCGCGACACTCACGTCGCCGCCGGCCTTGCGGACGGTCTGAACGAAGACGTCTTCCAGCGAGCGCCGATGCGGAATGATGGCCGTGACCGTCCCCTTCGCGCCACGCACGAGATCGATAACCGAAGCCACTTTGCCGGGCTCGGCGGCGGGTATTCGCAGCCGGCCGTCGGTCTGGAGCACTTCCGGCACCAGGCCCCTTATCTTGTCCACCGCGCCGTTCGTGATCCCTTCGGCATGAATCTCGACCTGCTCGCCGGCCGTCAGGTCCGTGATGCGTCCGAGCGCCAGCAGCTTTCCATTATGGATGATGGAGACACGGTCGCAGAGGAGCTCGACGTCGGAGAGCTGGTGGGAGCTGAGGAAGACGGTCTTGCCCTGCTTGCCGACATTCCCGATCACGTCGCGAAGCTCGGCGCGGGCGATGGGGTCGAGGCCGGAGGTGGGCTCATCGAGAAACAGCAGCTTTGGATCGTTAATGAGCGCCTGGGCGATCCCAATGCGCTGGCGCATACCCTTCGAGTAGCCGCGGAGCGGACGGCGCCACGCCTTGGGATCGAGGTAGACATCCTCCAGAGCCTTCTGAACTCGACGTGACCGGTCGGGCTCCGATATGCGGAACAGGCGGGCGTAGAAGTCGAGGATGTCCCACCCGGTCATCGTCTCGTAGAAGTAGGCTTCTTCGGGAAGATAGCTGACCTGGGACTTGGCTTCGATGTCTCCGAGCGGTTTTCCGAGTACGGTGGCGGCGCCTTCGGTAGGAAAGATGAGGCCGAGAAGCATCTTGATGGTCGTCGTTTTGCCGGCGCCGTTCCGTCCCAGAAACCCGAAGATCTCGCCTTCCTGCACCTCGAGGTTGAGGTGGTCGACGGCGACGATCTCGGCCTTGTTCCAGACGTCTAAGTACTTCTTGGTAAGCCCCTGGATGCTGACTGCAGCAGCCATGTAACGGACCTCCTTGGTGAGGTTGTCAGCAGGCCCATCCTTTTCGTCACGCAGGCGCACGCGCGCCTGTCACTGCGGAAGTGAGAAGATGGGTCCGTCGCACAACGGGTGAATGACCGGAGTGAGTGGATGATTATGATGAACGCTTGTGGCAGGATTCGCGGCAGGGCGTGTGTCGTGTGAAGCGCATAAAAAACACGGCGGCAGGTAACGCGCCCCCGATCACCGCTAGTATAGCGTGTGATCCTGTGGATTGTCAAACGGGCGACCCGGTCCGAATCGGCCGCTCGAACAGGAACCTACGGTCGGTTTTCACCTCCTTTCGCGGTATTGACAAGGCTCCGGGCGTCCGTTATAATGTTCACAATTACATTATGAGGCTATCGGATTCGACGCTCGCTCCCGGCCGGTTTGAACGGCACATTTGGTATACGCAACTTAACCCCATGAACGATTCCACCAAAACAACCTGTTTTTGGGAGATGAGACCCGATTCGCTGATTGCCGGCATGCTGCGGCGCGCGAGCCACGGGTTCGTCATGCGCGGGTCCCAATGGAAACGGATGCGGTCGGACAGCTTCCACCAGCTTCTACACCTATGCTGCGTCCACCACTCCACCCTGACTTTGTGACCCGCTCTGTGCCTCGGCGTAGAGCGGGTTTTTTCGTTTAACCCGGGTCGTTGGGTCGTTGGGCGAGGATAGCGCGGAACGGCGGCCTGCATAACTGAACACCCGCATTCAAATACAATGTGACGCTGGCTGCCGATCACGAGAAAGGAACCTGGGACAGAGAAATGAGCCAGGAGGTACTTGTACTTAACAGCGATTTTGAGCCATTGAACGTGTGCCACATGCGCCGCGCCCTCGTGATGGTCTACCTGGGCAAGGCGGATGTGCTGCATCTTCACGAGGCCGACATCCCGACCGTGGAGGGCTCGTACCCAAGCCCGTCGGTCGTTAAGCTGCGCCACCACGTCCGCCGGCCGCTTCCGGAGCTGAAGCTGTCGCGGCGGACCGTGTTCGCGCGCGACGAGTACACGTGCCAGTACTGTGGCACTTCCGCCAAGGACCTGACCATCGACCACGTGGTTCCGCGTCGCCATGGTGGAAAGACGGTCTGGGAGAACGTGGTCTGCTCGTGCCGCCGCTGCAACATGAAGAAGAGCGACAAGTTCCTCGCGCAGACCGGGATGAAGCTCCGCCAGCCTCCGCGCCGGCCGAAGTACATCCCTTACATCAGCCTGACGAAGTATCTGACCGGCCGGAAAAACGACGTGTGGAAGGACTACCTGCCGGTCTTCTCAGACTTCGCCGACTGAGCTGTTATTGACGCAATACGAACAAACGGGGGTGGCGCGACAACGCGCGGCCCCCGTTTGCTTGGGCGGCGGATGCCGCGCATCCCGGACCCAATTACCACGCCGCCGGGTTCGCCCGGGGCCGATTCCAATCACGCCGCCAGGCTCGCCGGGATACTTTGGGAACAAGGGGCCGGGTTCAACAGTCAAACGGTCGATGGCAAACGCTCGTCTTTTCACCCGCCGCGGGTTGATCCATTCGCAAGTCGACAACGGCCATTGCCCTCCTGGTGGCCGCCCGCATGTCACTGCCAGCATAGTCACGGGAATTCGCGATTGGCGGGCTGAGCGCAGGCACAAATCATCTGCCGCAGCTCCGATTGGCACGATCTGTGCAACCTGCTTCATTAAACAAGCCCGTATAAGCCGCACATTGCAGAGGGCCTCGTCCGCTCTGCACTTCCAGTCGGGTCACGCCGCCCGTCTGGTCGCCGGTCACACGCTCGGCGGAATGCGATTCACGGCCGGCATCCTGCACAATCCGCTGCTGCGCCGGGCCTGCAAGATCAAGGAGTTTTCGATGTTTAAGGGTCTCATGCGACTGAGTGTCGCTCTGACGGTTTCCGTGGTCCTCGCCGGCTGCGGAGGAGGAGGCGGCGGTGGAGGCACCAGCGGAGGTGGCGGAACGGGAGGCGGAGGCGGCGGAGGCGGCGGGGGAAACACCGCGACGACCACCCGAGTTGTCATGAACGTGGACTGGCCCGCCAGAAGCCGCAACATCAGCGGTCTCTCGTCCGCGCAGTCCATCAAGGTCGTGCTCACAGGCGCGAACTCCGACAATTCCGACTTTACATGGGTCGCCAACCGCGACGCTGACCTGACTGCACATACGCAGCGTCTCGTCTCCCCCACCCTCACGCGCGTGGGGCATTGGACAGCCGCGCTCACCCTCTATTCGCTGCCGAATGGCGGCGGCGTAATCGTCGGAACGGCCGGCGACGCCATCGACCTCAAGGCGGACGGAACGGGTCTGGACAGCCTGGTTGTCAACGGCGTCATCACCACCGTCGCCGTTGCGCCCGGCCAGGCCGTCGCGCTGAACCAGACAGCGGACCTGGTCTTCCAGGCAAAGGACGCGAACAGCAATCTGGTCGCCGTGACACCGGGCTCGGCAACCTGGCAGGAAGTATCCGGCCAGGACGTCCTTCAGGTGACAAGCGATGGCAAGGCGAAGAGCCTGGCGGTCGGCACCGCATCTGTGAAGGTCACCATCGACGGCAAGACGTCGGCTGCCGCCGACGTCGCATCCGGTCCCTCTTCGGCGACGATCAATGTCTCCGTGAAAGACCCATTCAACGCGGCGCTGCCCAATGTGACCATCGACCTCTTCCAGAACGGAACTTCGCAGCAGCGCGTGGTGCTCGCTACCGGTACGCAGGCTATCACCACAACGCTGCTGGGGCAGGTTGACGTCCACGCGACGAAGACCGGATACAACCCGGGCCAGACAACGATAACCATCAACCGGCTGAGTCCCGTATCCGCGAACATCACGCTCAGCGCGATCGGGAAGCCATCCGTTTCGACCGGAGGGTCGCGAGTCATCTCCAACGATGGAACCAGCCTCACGTTCGAGACAGACGTTTCCGTGGTGGATGCCGCCGGGAGTCCAATCACCGGTCTCGCGGGCAGTGCGTTCAGCATCGACCCCGCGACGCTAAAGGGTGCCGGCAATGCCGCGATTCCCGTCTCCGGCGTGACGCTGTCCAGCGTGAACTACACCTCGGTGCCTGGGCGGGGACCCGTATCCGCCTTCATCGAGCTCGATGCGAGTGGCAGCGTCTCGTCTGTTTCCGACCCGAGCGCGGTCCGGATACAGGCGGCAAAAACCTACTTCAGCGCGCTGGGCGGCGGCGACGAGGCCATGCTCGGCTACTTCCCGGCTGCAAACAACTCGCCAGACCTCAAGACGTTCCCGGGCACGACCTTCGTGACCGACGGCACGCTCTACTATCCGTATCTGGACCAGATTCGCGACCTCGGATTTCTCCTCGGAAGCCCGCTGTTCCACGCCACCATCCAGGCAATCGACATCACTGCCGCTCAGGGGAAGAACGCGAACAAGGCGGTGGTGCTCTTTACGGACGGACAGCCTGCCGCTGATACGGCAACGATCGACCAGGCTGTCGCCGAAGCGAACGCGAAGGGCGTTCGCGTCTATGCAGCCGGCCTCGGGACGGCAACCAATCTGCCATTGCTTACAGACATCGCGCAGCGTACCGGCGGAAGCGTTCTTTATGCTCAGGACGCCGGCCAGCTCGTGACGTTCTACAAGACGCTCGGCAATCTGCTTCAGGGAGCCGGAAGCTTCTATCGCACGCGATGGGTGGCGGTCCGTTCGTCCGGAACCTTCAAGTCCGGCGACACGGTCTTCGGCTTGATGACGGTCAACGCGGCAGGCAGCGCGATCCAGACGCCGTTCATCGTTCACGTCCCGTAACCGAATCGACCTGGCGCATGCCAAAGCAAGGCCCGGGAATCCGCGGGGATCCCCGGGCCTTGCTTTGCGTCACGGAGCGGAGCGCGATTCGCGCCTATGCGGCGTCGATCAGGCAGTCGCGCTCCGCGGCCAGCGCCCGGAGCCGGTTGAGGCCATGGCGCAGCAGCGACCTCGCTGTCGCGGGCTGAACGCGCAGCCGCTCGGCTATCTCCTCGAACGTCATACCGTCGAAGTACCTCCAGAGAATGACCCGCCGCTGCCTTAACGGCACATGAGAGAGCATCTCCGGCAGCGCGCTCGCCAGCCTCCGCAGCTCGATCTGACGGTCCCATTCCGTAGTCGGATCGGCCTGCGCGCGAGACGGCGATTCCACGGCGCTAATGCATGTCTCCCTGCGCATGATTCCACGGCGAGACCGGCACTGGCTGAAGAGGTGCGACCTGAGCTGGCAGACGAGGTAGGGCCGCAAAGGAATTCCGCGCGCGGGGTCGTACCGCTCGACGAGGCTGCGAAAGACGAGCCAGGCTTCCCCGTGCAGGTCCTTGCGCATCTCCGCGTCGTCGGTCAACCGGCGAATCAGCGACCTGACATAAGGCGTGAATTCCGCGAATAAGAGGTTTGTGCGGGCATCGGTGGCGACAGGTGGCACGGTTGCAACGGACGGTGCGGCACGCGAATAGAGCAGTGCGCGCTCCCAGGAGGAGCGGGTCAGGGCTAAGGCGGTCATCAACGTGTCTCCCAGGGTGACCGGAAATGCCCCGTCAGGCGCGGGGATATGATTCCAGAGTGGATGTATCGCCGTCATTCTAGCAAGCCACCGTCAGCGCAGCGTCTAATTACCGTCAATTCGGCGTGATATTTAGCTCAACCTGGAAAATTTACGGAAGACTCACCCGTTCAGCCGGCATTCACGGAACGAATCATGCGGATTGGCGGAGGTTTCTGATGGGGATGGCCGGCTGGAGGGCTTGCAGGAGCGCGAGCGAGACCGAACAGGGGGCGATGTGGATGGAGCGGCTACAGGAGACTATGCAGCGAAGGATTACATGAATCGGCAGGGAAGCGTGAGGGCCTGCTGGAGCGCCTCGTAGTAGACGATGCCGGGGATTTCGATCGCGCCGAGAGTTGCAAGATGCGGGGTTACATACTGTACGTCGAGGAGAGCGAACCCACGCTCCCTGAGCCGTTCGACGAGACCCCACACCGCGACCTTCGAGGCGTCCGTCTCATAGTGGAACATCGACTCGGCCATGAACGCGCCGCCGAGCGCCAGCCCGTAGGTGCCTCCGACGAGCCTGCCGTCCCGCCACGCCTCAACGCTGTGCGCCTTCCCACGGCGGTACAGCTCGCTATAAACCGACACGAACTCCTCGGATATCCAGGTTCCCTCCGGCCGATCCGCGCATCCTCGCATTACGCCTTCGAGGTCGGTGTCGAAGCGGATGTCGAACACGCCGCGCCGGATCGTCTTCGCGAGCGAGCGGGAGACGTGGAACGCGCTCAGGGGGATGATGGCGCGCGGATCGGGCCGGAACCAGCCGATCTCCGCTGGATCCTCCATCGCCATGGGAAAGATCGCGTGCCGGTACGCGAGCTCCACCCCTTCCGGCGTGAACTCCAGCGGGATTCGGGTGGATCTTCCGGCCAACATCGCTCCCAGGCGGCCCGGTGTGGGCGCCTATTCGTCCTTTTCCAGCGTCCAGACGAAGACAAAGCCGCCGCGGTCACCGTCCGTGCAGGGCGCCCCGGCGCAATGGATGACCCGCCAGCCCTCCTTCGCCAGTTCGTTGATGCGCTGCTCCGTAAATTGCTGCCCGCTCGCCTGCGAGTTCGACCACGTCATCAGCCGATACTGCTTCATCCCGTCCTCCGTTCAGAATCCGTCTATGGGAGCGTGACTTCGCCCCTCACCGTGCCTGCTCGTTCATGGCGGGCGGTCACCTTTACTTGCTGTCCCGGCCGCCCCTTCACTGTCCATTCGACCTTCGCGCGCTCGTCCGTCGGGTCGCTGGTCCACCCGAACGCGCCGACGCTCTTGTAGGCGCGTCCCTCGAGCTGGCCCGCTTCCTCGCGCTTGCGGCCGGTCACCAGCTCCGCGCCGTCGGGCAGCTCAATCTCGGCGACGACCGCGCGAACGAGCTTCCGCTCCATCGCCTTCTTCGTCACATAGGTGGGGAGCCAGCCGGTGTTGTCCACGACAAGTCGGATTCGGTACGCGCCATCCGCCAGTTTATCGGCTGTGAGCTTCACTATCTCCAGCCTCGGCGAGATGAGTGCATGCCAGAGCAGCCAGTCCGGGAAGAGCGAGATCTCCTTCTCCAGGAACGGCAGAGGCGGGTTCCGGAATGCGACGATAGCGTCCCACCCGCCCAGCTCCACGGAACCGAGCTGCGGATGTTCGTACGGGTACCAGTCGATATAACCCTTGCCCCCAAGCTCCTCGTCGCTCCACTTCAGCATCTTCACGTCGTCATCGGCCGGATGGTCTCGGAACCAGTCGATGAACTTGAAGGAGCCCTGCTTCGTGTCCGGCGAGAACCCTTCCGTGATTCCGGCCTGGCGCTGCGGCGACCATATCTCCACCGTCCATCCGAACACGCCGACGTGGTCGTAGAGCCAGTCGTCGAAGACGCCGGTGATCACCTCTTTCGGATGGTACTTGAAGTCGTGGAAGACCGAGACGGCGGGGTAACCGGTGATGTCGCTCCCCTTCTTCCCAATGGTCTGGTAGGTCCAGAGGTCCTCCGCCGGAAATGTTTCGTCCGCATGCGTGCCATAAGGACGGAGCAGGACGCCGCTGTAGGTGTGGAAGGTGATTCCGCCGGTGATGTTCGGGTGGCCCGTGATGAATCGGACGAGCGTGTAGACCTCCGGCTCGCTGGTCGGGAACGGTCCGGCTCCGTACTGCTCGAACTCCTGCCGCCAGTGGGCCGGGAAGTTGCGATTGAGGTCGAGCCCCTCCTTGTTCGGCTGGATTCGGATGGTCTCGCCGTCCCAGTTCTCCAGGATTCCTTCGGGAAGGAGGCGATAGTAGGTGCCGCCAGTCTCCGTGGGATCGCGGCGGGTGAGCAGTCGCGGCTCGTCCGGGTGCGGCTTCCAGGGGCCGTTCGGGTCGGGAATGCGCATCGAGAGGAAGCGGCCGTCGCCGTCGATGTCCTGCCGCTTCAGCCCGTCAATCGGCTCCTCGTCGTAAGGGTATGGCCGCGTCGAGGAGCGGAGAAACTTGCGGTTGGCGGGCTCGGCAAAGAACTGCTCGGCCCCGTCCGGATTCACGCGGGGAACGATGTAGTAGGCGCGCGTGTCGAGGCAGCGGGTGATGTCCGCGTTCGATCCATACTCCGACACGAGCCGGTGGAGGAAGTAGACGAGCGCGGAGGTGGCACTCACCTCCGTGGCGTGGATATTGCCGTCGCACCAGAAGGCCGGCTTCTCGCTCGCGGGACCGGTGGCGCTGTTCGTGACCGTGGCGCACCAGATGTCGCGCCCCTCATGGCTCCTGCCGATCGATTCGATGGTCATGAGGTCCGGCCGGCGCTCGGCAATCGCGCGGAGGTGAGAAGTCAGCTCGGAGTACGGGAAGTAGTGGTCGAAGGTCAGCGGTTCGCTCAAGGGATGTCCTCGCGGGAATGGGATGGCAACGGATTCGGCGCGTGCCCGGCCGGTTCCTGCGATGCCTGCGAACGGGGGATGGAATTGCCTAAGCGACCAAAAGATCACCGACTGCGCGGCTTCAACCCGCGGAGGCGGGTTTCGTCTCACAGCCGGGGATTGATCCCCCGGCTCCTAGCCCGTCAGGACCATCGCGAATATTCCGGACGTGAGGAGGGAGAGGAGCGCGATGGCCGCCGCCCAAAGCTTCCAGTGGCGCCGCTGGACAAGCTGCATGAGGAAGAGCGCCCCGATGGGCACCCCGGTCGCGGGGAGCCGCGCCAGCGCCTCCGCGTGACCCATCCGGCCGGAGACGCCGACGGTCACTCCGAGAACCATCGTCATCACGGCGAGCATGATTCCGCACGCGATCTTCTCCGAGACGCCGAGGTCCCCCTCTACCGCGACGAGCAGGAGCATTGCCGCCAGCAAACCGGAGCCGAGTGCCGCCGCCGGGACCAGATAGCGCGCGCCGGGGAATTGCGCGCCCCACGCGACGGTGAGCGCCGGAAGCAGGACCGACAGGAAGAGCGGCACGAACCACACCGAAACCTCCGCGAACGACCGGCGCGGCTTCAGAACCCGAAGCGTGATGGGGATGCTGACGGCGCCCGCCGTCGTCTCGAGCCGCACCTGATCCTCGAAGTCGCCGATCTGCCACGTCCGCTCGGTGTGCGCCGTGATCGTTAGGCTCTGCCGCCGGCGGTTAATCACCGGCGGGTAGACCGTTGCCCACGGCGGCGCGGCGACCACGCGTCCGCTGACGCGCCCGTCTCCCCCATCGAACTGGAGCTGAACCCGAAGCGCGCGCTCGTCCCCCTTCCGAATCTCGCCGAAGTGGACTGCCTGCGGTTCCGCGAACACCCGCGCGGGCAGCGTCTGCCTGCGCCGCCCAAGGATTCCGCGCCGTTCAATCGTGACCGCCTCCGTCTCCGGGACTGGCGGCGAATAGACGGGCGGCACGGGCGCGGGAAGCACGAAGTCGTCTGCGAGCTCAACGCCGTGAACCGTTCCATTCGTCGTCAGCGGAACCGTCTCCGCGGCGGCCCCCTCCCGGTACGATTCTGTCGCGTGCAGCTCGGGAACCACGCCCTCCCGCACAGCCGTAAGGGCGTCGCGGAACTCCCCGGCGGTCTGGTAGCGAACCGACTTGTCACGCGCCAGCGCCTGGTCGAGGACTGCCTGCAGACCCACCGGCAACTCTCGCTGGCCATTGCCGTCCGCCTCCTTCAGCGGAATCGGCAATTCGTTGAGGAGCGTCTTGCGCCAGGCGAACGGGTCTTTCGGCCGGGCGACGTTGAAGGGCCGCGCGCCGGTGAGCATCTCGTACAGCGTCACGCCCATCGCCCAGATATCGCTCTGGTGGTCGGAGTGGTGGTCCTCCGCGAAGTCTTCCGGCGCCATGTAGGCGTAGGTTCCCGCGCCGCCGGCATAGGAGTTGGTCGCCAGTATCTCCGCGAGCCCGAAATCGACCAGCTTGACCTCGCCGGAGCGGCTGACCAGGATGTTGGCGGGCTTGATATCGCGGTGGACGGTCCGCATCCGGTGCGCGTAGTCGAGCGCGTCCAGCACTTCGATGGATATGTCGAGCGCCCGGTCGACTGGGAGCGGACCGTCCTGCCGCAGAATCTGCTGGACGTTGCGCCCCTTGACGTACTCCATGTCGATCACGACGTGGCCGTCGATCTTGTCCACGCCGTTGACTCGTACGATATTGGGGTGGCTGAGGCGGTCCATGACCCGCGCCTCTTCGAGGAATCGATTCAGGTCCGCAGCCTGAAGATCTACCTCCTTGAGGGCGATCTGCTTCTTCAGGAGGGTGTCCCACGCGAGGTAGACGATTCCCGATGCGCCGTGCCCCAGCACGTCGACCCTCTCGTACTTGCCCAGCCTACCGAGAGCCATGGGGGGCCTCCGGGGATTGCGGATTGCGGATTGCGGATTGCGGATTGGCGCCCGTGCTACCGCGATCCCTTTCTACCCCTTTCCTTGTCTCCTTGTCTCCTTGTCTCCCTGTCTCCTTGTCTGCTGTCATGACAGGGAAGAGCTTCACCAGATTCTCATCGACGACGTAGACGTTCCCCTTGCCGTCGACCGCGATGGCGCCTGGTGCGACGAGGGAATCGCGGCCGATCTCGGCGACGCGCGTGCCGGCGGGCGTGTACTTTCGAATCACGTGGTCTGCGCGGAAGCTCACGTAGAGATTGCCCTGACTGTCGGAGGCCCAATGTGTCGCCGCGGCTTCGGAGTCCGTGGGGAGACGGGCGGGGAAGTCGGCGGAGAGGCGGCCATCCGCGCCGATGCGCACGATTTTGCCGGTCTGCCTCGTCGCCGCGTAGAGGTTTCCAGCCGAATCGCAGACGAGTGGGGCATCGCGAACCGGCTTACGGGAAACGACGATCGGCGCGGCATATGCGAGGCTGGCAAGATCGGGCGCGGGCGGCGCGATTACAGGCGTGGGTGGCTTCGGCTTCCTGTGGCGAATGAAGGGCGCTTCGGAGGTCATCTCGTACGATTCCTGCCCCACCTTGATGAGCAGGCCGCCGAGGATTCCCACGAGGGCGATGAGAACCAGCACAAGAGGGCTGACCCGAATCTGGCGCGACGGCGAACCGGGGTATGGGACAGGCTCCAGCTCACGATCGTCCGCTGCCTCGTCACCGAGCGGGATGGCAGGCACGAATGTCCCGTACCGAATCACGACTGCCGAGATGTTGTCCTCGCCGCCGCCACGGTTCGCGGCTTCAACGAGACGGTCGCACGCTTCCCGCGCCTCCCGCGATTCGGAGAGAATGCGGCCAATCTCGCCGTCACGCACCATACCGGAAAGCCCGTCACTGCATAGAAGGAGTGTGTCCCCCTCCTCCAGCTCCAGCAGCTCCACGTCGGGCTCGACCCGGCTCGCGAGGCCGATACCGCGCGTAATGACATTCTTGAAACGGCTCTCGCGCGCCTCGTCAGCCGTCATTTCGCCCGCGCGAACGTGCTCCTGTACCAGCGAATGGTCGGCGGTAATCTGGCGCAGCCGGCCTCCGCGCAGCAGATAGGCTCTGCTGTCGCCGACGTTCCCGACCGCGGCCGTCCCCTCCTTCGCGAGGACCGCCACGCACGTTGTGCCCATTCCCCGCAGCTCCGGGTTCGCCCGCGCCTGCTTCCAGACCGCCTCGTTCGCCGCCGACATCGCCTCCCGAAGAGCCTCGGACAGCGAACCGGCCGACATCTGCCCATTCAGCCGCGCGAGCTCGTCTCCCACAATCGCGGGAACAGTCTCCACCGTGATTCGGCTGGCGATCTCGCCGCCCGCATGGCCGCCCATCCCGTCCGCGACAACGAACAGCCCATCCGCCCGCCCGCCGAGACCGTCGCCGGTCACGGCCGTCAGGCTGTCCTGGTTCTTCTTCCGAACCTTCCCAACATCGGTTTTCGCGGCGTAGCTGATGCTGGTCATTTTCGATTTTCGATTTTCGATTTTCGATTTGAGCGGCCCATCAATGTCCCTTCAGGGTCTTTCGCGATGCGACAACCATCGCCAGAATCTCGCTCGCTTCCTTGTGGCACGGCTCAACCCGTGTACGGGGAAGCAGATCCGCAAGCGCAATCATTTCGAGCCAGTAAGCCGACTCGTCCGCTTCCTCCTCCACGATCCCCAGCTTGGCAACCATATCGGCAGTGGATCTCGCGCGGCAAGCCGCACGATAGTTCGCGCCAACGCTCGGCCCGCACCGTACCAATTGCCGGCCAATCGCTATCCCAGCAGTGGATCGAGGCAACTCCCCAACCAGCTTAATGACGTCAAGGCCAAATTGCATCGTCCTGCGCTTGAACTCCCGCTCATCCATCACTTAGCCATGTCCAATCGAAAATCGAAAATCGAAAATTCTCCTCATTCCATGTCCCGGCGGATGAGATGGGTGATGTAGAGCACAAAGAGCACGATGAGCGCGAGGAACGCGTAACGGAAGAGGCCGAGGACCACGTTCACGGCGTCTCCTCCTGCCGGACGAAGCGGAGCGTGCGCGTGCCGAGGCCGATTCGGTCACCGCTCCGCAGCTCGACGGAGGCGCCGGGCCGAAGCTGCGAGCCGTTGTGGAGGGTCATATGGTCGGAGTCCAGCACTTCCATGATCGCGGGCTCGCCGGCCATGATTATAACGTGCCGGGTCGCCACGGAGCGGTCGTCCAGCACGATGTCGTTCGTGGGTCCGCGGCCGATGATCGTTTCCGTCCCGAGAACGAATTCATCCACGTCGCGGTCGCCGTCCATGAGGATGAGGCGAGGCCCGCCGAGGTGTTGGGTCTCGGGTGTTGGATGCCGGGTCGGCGAGAGTTGAGCGCTGTCGGATTCTTCCTCGTACAGCTGCTCGAATTGGATGCGGGTCTCGCCTACGCGGACCTCGTCGCCCGTGTTGAGCGCGCAGTTGTCGATCTTCTTGCCGTTGACGCGCGTGCCGTTGGTCGAATCGAGGTCGTAGAGGGTGAACCGGCCGTCGGAATCGAGCTCGATTCGGGCGTGCCGGCGTGAGACGCGGACGTCGTCCTCCAGCACCACGTCGTTGCCGGCATTCGGGGAGCGGCCGATGGTGAGGGCGGTCTTCGCGACCGAGAGCTCGTACGGTGGCCGCCCCGGCGTCGTGATCTTCAGGCGGGCCATGGCGACGGCGGGGACCGTGCCCATCTCCTCGCCGCCATAGACGGAGGCGACCGTGGCGCCCTCGTCCTCCTCCGCCGGACGGAGCCCGCTCCAGGTCGGCGCGGCCGGAAGAGGCTCGGAGAGCGGAATGGATGGCGGCTCCTGGGCGGCAATCGTCGAATCGTAGCGACACCGGATGCGGACCTTCTCGCCGCGCCGCGCTTCCGGCTCCGGCTCTGCCTCCCGAATTGTGAACTGAAGGCCGCCGCGAATCTCGTAGTGGTTCTGCTTGCAGTAGCGGCGGACCGCGGTCTCCAGCTCCTCGCGGACAAGAAACGACCGCAGGAACTCCTTCTCCTCTTCGTCGTCAACCGCGATTTCGAGGATGTAGTGATTCGGCACGTAGACCTTGTCGTCGAGGTGCTCCTTGCGGTTCTCCTCCATCGCGGTGAAGATGCGGCGCAGGATATCCTTCGGACGGAGGTCATCGCTGCCGCCGAAGAGGCCCTCGTACCAGCCGCCAAACGCCCGGTTTATCTTCTCGAATAGCTCCATAGTCCGTCTCTCGCCCTCCCGCGAATCACCTTCTCCCATTTCGTAGACGCGATTCGGCCGCGTGGCGTTTCGCTTCGTCCGGGAGGACCTGGTATAGGCCACGGATTCCAGCACCGTCAACGCGCGGCCTGCGGCTGGGCGTGATCGTGGAGAGTAGGGGGAACACGCTTCACACCAGGGCCGGGCGGTTGGAAACCGCTGCAACAAGTGCACAAAGTCTCCCCTCGGAGACTCCAGAAGTGCGGTAAGTGTCCGCAGGGACACTTCGTACCCTTGTAGGAGCGACTTGAGTCGCCCAGTGGCTGCCTCTCAACGCGCGGCCTGCGGCTCCGGCTCAGGATGCTCCAGCTCCGGCAGCCGCATCGAGACGCCGAGACCGGCGAGCAGCGCAAGCACCCCTGCCCAGAATACCACGCGAATCCCCAGCCCGCTCAGTGCCGCCGCGGCGAGCGGTCCGAGGAACCACGCGAGCTGCTGCGGCAGGAGGCTGAGGGTGAGAATCGAGCTGCGCCGCTCCGGAGGCGAATAGAGGGCGAGCAGCGTCATGGCGAGCGCGCCAATCCCGCCCTGGCAGAGGCCCTGCGCCGCCCGCCAGAACCCGACCTGCCACACCTGGCCCGCAATCGCCTGGCCCGCAAGCGTTACCGCGACCAGCGCCGCGCAGAGCCGGAAAACGCCGAGGTGCCCGTTCCGGTCCCCAATCCTTCCCCACACCGGGGTCGAGATCGCCATCGTGATTCCCGTGAGCGTCAGCACGATTCCAATGGTGGTTCCCGGCTTCAGCCCGTGGTAGAGTTGGGTTACGAGGATGGGCGTGTAGGGCATCGCCATGCTGAGGCCGAGCGCCAGGAAAAAGACGGCGCTGAAGAGGCCGATGACGAGCGGGGTGTGCATAATGGCGCGGAGGGCTTCCGCCGCGCCGGCGCGGGCAGTCTGTGTCCGGTCGAGTATGCGCGGCTCCTCCTTCAGCAAAAGGGTGAGCGCCAGAACCACGAGGACAGTAAGTCCGGTATCCATCCAGAGGAGCGACCGCACGCCGAAAGTGTCCACGATCTGCCCGCCGAGGGCGGGACCGATGGCCATCCCGACGGGGCTCCCGGCGCTGATGACCGCCACGGCCGTTCCGAGGCGATCGCGGGGCGTGATGTCCGCCTGCACGGCCATCATCACGCCGGTGTTCCCCATCACGAAGCCGCCCCAGAATCGCGCGAATCCGAGCCAGTAGACGTCTGGCGCGAAGGCGGATAGCGCGTAGATGAGGGCGGCGAACACCGACGAGCGGATGACGATGATCTTGCGCCCGTAGCGGTCCGCCAGCACGCCCCAGAACGGGAGCATCGGCAGCCCGATGATGAATCCGAGCGCGGAGAGGATGCCGGTCCAGCGGGGAATGTCGGCCTGCGCGACGTGGAGCTGGCTCAGGTAGAGCGGCGTGAAGGCGGAGAGATGGCCGAACGCGAGCGATTCGACGAGGCCGGTGAGCGCGAAGAGACCGACGGTGAGCCGCCAGTCATTGCGGTGCGGGGACATGGACGGAAGTATACCCGGCCCGTCAATCGCGAATTGCGCATTGTGGCAGCGCCCGCCGGTCACACATCGAGCGCGTGTGACCGGCAGGCCCTGTCAAGTCTAGAACGTCCGGCCGCCAGCGGAGCCCGGCCCGCCGAAGCTGCCGGGGTTGCGGGTTCCGGGAAATGTCCGATTGGACCCGGGACCAGAGGAGGGGAACGAGGCGTTGCCGCGCATCAACGCCGCGTTTCGCGCTTGCATGAAGACCGGCACCATCAGCGCAACCAGTAACCCGCAGCATACTACTATAGGGGCAATGGCCGAAACTATCGCGCCGACGGTTGACAAGCCATGTACCTGTTGGAACCCGATCACCAGAAGCACAAGCATCCAAATGAATCCGACCAAAACCAGAAGACTAAGTGCAGGCGACTGGCCGACTGCGAGCGACAATAGTGAGACTATGGCTCCGAAGATTGTTATCGGAGTGAGCGAGTATACAAGAGTACGGAACGTCCCTGGAAACCCGCCTCGTTGTCCGAACATCATGCACATGAGGTGAAGTATGCCAGCGCCGATGAATGTGAATATAATGCCGCAGATCAGGCCAATCGGGATAAAGATGAGCATTGCCCCGATGTTGGCGCCGCCCCCGAGAAACTCGGCGCCGGGTGTCACTGGCTGCGGATGAACAATGTTCGCTATGAACGAGAATACGAACCCGATGACCACAAGGATAGCGTAATAACCGATCGGCTGGACAATTCCCTGCTGGCCGCGCTGGCGCTGGAAGAACTCCACCGGGGACGTGAGAATGGGCCCAATATTGGCCGGCGACCATCCGGTTGGATCGTCAGCCACGTACCCCCCATAACTCTGGGCGGCATTGTAGCCCTGCGAGCCGGGCGCGCCATAGACGGACGGGTACTGCTGGCCGGGACGAGCGCCGTACGGGCCAGGCGGCGGCTGACCGTAAGGGTTCGGCGGCTGACCATAAGGCGATGGCGGCTGGCCGTAGGGCGACGGGGGCTGCTGACCATACTGCTGCGGCGGTCCCGTAAGAGGCTGTTGCCCCGTGAGCGGCTGTGGACCCGTGAGCGGCTGTGGGCCAGTCAATGGCTGAGGTCCCGTCAGTGGTTGAGGGCCGCCCAGAGGCTGGGCTGGCTGACCATAGGGCGACTGCCCGCCGATTCCCGGCTGCATATAGTTGGCCGGCGGCGGCTGCGGAGCCGGTGGTGCATAAGGCGTCTGTGGCGCCTGCGGTGGAGGCTGACCGAGGCGGGCGCGCGCCTGTTCGAGCGACTGCCGCGCCCGCGCGTTGTTCGGGTCGATGCGGAGCGCCTCTTCGAGCTGCTGAAGAGCCTCCTGATTACGTTCGGCGCGCTGGAGGGCCACCGCGAGGTTGATTCGCGCCGTCGCGCTGTCCGGCCGCAGGGTCACGGCGCGCGTCAGCGCCTGGACCCCCTCGTTCGCCATTCCCTTCTGCGCGTAGGCGACGCCGAGCAGCTCGTAGACTTCCGAATTGGTCGTATGCCTGCCCGCGGCCTCCTGCAGGATTCGGAGAGCATCGTCGAACTGGCGGCTTTGGAGACTCTGGCGGGCGGCCGCGAGCGCCGATGCGGCATCATTGGGATCATACGAGGCCATCTGCTCTCTCCTGAATCAGCAGTCGGACGGCGGGAAGGAAACGAATCGGCGACCACGGAAGCATCGCTCCGCGGGCGCGGCGATCTGGTATTCGCCGATTCCCCGAAGAGTCCTTCTCCCGATACGCCGGCAGCTCAACCCGATGTCCAACAACAGTACCCACATTGCGATGACCGATCGTCGCGTCGCCAACGGAATCCAACGGTAATCTCACTCATTGCCATCCGTTGCCGAGCGGCCGAAAAAAACTTCAACTATTTTTCGTCTGGGTGTAGTAAAACGCCCGTTTTTGCAACCTATATATATGAGGGTGATCGATTCCCGGCCCGTTTCGCACCCGCCAGCCTATCGCATAACGCACACCGGTAATCCGTGCAATCCGCTCAATCCGTGTAATCCGTGTAATCCGAGTTCAGACAAACAGGCGGCCCTCCACTCGCGATGGAGGACCGCCTTTCACATACCTGAAGCAACCGAGAGTCGCAGCACCAGCGCAGCCAACAATGGAAGTCAACAGCTTACAAACAATGGAATTGCAACACCACATTGCCGCCTCGACCCAGTCGGATCGAGCGGCACGGAACTACACCACACACCGGAATTGCAACACGCACAAACGGAATTGTAAGACCGCCGCCTCGAAACGGCGCCCACGGCTGCGCGCAAAGCAGTGCCAACTCGTAATCGAAAATGATTCTCGGCCTTGCTGCGACTCTCGATTCCTGCCGTTCCCCGTGTTCCCTGTGGTTGATTCTCTCGCCGTTCTCTGTGACCTCCGTCGTTGAATCTGATTCTCTTCGCGTCTTACGAGCTGAACGAGATGCCCCAGGCGGCGTAGATTACCTCACGGACGAAGCTCTCGCCCGCGTTGGCGGGAAGGAGCGCGCTGAAGGGGGATTCGGCAAACTCGACCACGGTCCACGCGGTCAGCGGCCACGCACGACCGGCGGGCGGGGCGTTCTTCAGGTCGAGCTGCCGCGACATGTCGCCACGTGGGTCCAGCGTGTGGAGAAGCTCGAGAATCTGGTTGGCGTGGGCGAGATAGAAGCCCGCCTCCTCGGCGTCCCGTACGTCGAGCGCGGCGGCCATTCGGCCCACCTCCTGGGTCAGGCGGCATGAGAGCGACCAGAGGGCTTCCCGGAGGGGCTCGGGTGCGATGGCCTTGCGGGGCGCCTCCGCAGGTCGAGACGTGGGGAGCTCAGCCGGCTCTGCGGTCGGCGGCTCCAGCACCATCACAGCGGGCGCAGGTACGCTCCTGGCGGGAGGTTCAGGGGATTCGACCGGCGTGCGTTCGGGACCGCGGGGCGCCTCGACCGGCTCGAAGATTGAAGTTCTCCGGATGGTCTCCGTCCGCGCAACGACGGGAGTTTGGATAGCAGGAGTCGCGGCAGGCTCCGCGACCAGGGGTTCCAGAAGGGCGGTCATCTGGACCGGCACGGGCGCTTCCCCCGTCGCCGCGCCAAGCTCGGGGATGACCGCATCGCTCTCAGGAGCATCCGGCGTGACTTCCGGCGCTTCCTCGACCAGCGTGGAGACGCCCTTGATGAGCGCGTCGAACCCGAACGAATCCAGTTTGGATTTCAGCCGCTGGGAGAGCTTATTTTGCCGCACGCGCCAGCACCTCCTCGGCAAGCGCTTCGTAGTTCTGCGAACCGGTCGCGCGGCGGTCGAACAGGATAATCGGTTTACCCTCTGCTTCGGATTCGGATAGTCGGACGTTCTTGTAGATCATTGTTTCGAAAACTTTGTCCCCGAAGCGCTCCCGTATCTCCTGAGAGATGGTCTGGTGGAGACGGGTTCCGCGCTCGACCATGGTGATGAGCACGCCCAGCAGCTCCACCTTGAACCGCAGGTCCTTCGTCAACGCGAGTATCATCCGATTCAGCGTGTCCATACCCGCGAACGCGTAAAACTTCGGCTCCGTCGGGATGAGGAGGTGGCTGGAGGCGACGATTCCATTCTGGGTGAGGGTGCCGAGCGAGGGCGGGCAGTCGATGAGAATCCAGTCGAACTTCTGCTTCTCCAGCAGCGACTCGATCGCGTTTCGGAGGCGGTAGGCGCGGCCCGCCGCCGGCATCAGCATCACCTCGCAGTCCGCCAGGTTGAGGTGGCCCGGCGCGAGGTAGAGCGGGAGGTCGCTGATCTGGTGGAGGACCGATTCGAGGGGAGTCTCGTCCGGGTCCAGCAAAACGTTGTGGAGGCCGCATTGCAGCTCGGACCACTCGATTCCGAGGCCCATTGTCAGATTCGCCTGCGGGTCGAGATCGATGAGCAGCGTGCGATAGCCCCGCGCGGCCAGCGACGCGCCGAGATTCGCCGTGGTCGTCGTCTTCGCGACGCCGCCCTTCTGGTTCACGACGGAGACGATCTTCATCTGGCGGCCACTTTCTGCGCGCGGGCGTCGTGAGCGTCGTGGGAGTCGGAGGCTGGCGAAATCTGCTCGACGTCCGCCGGAACCGGGTCCGCCATGAGGATCCGGGAAGCCGCAACGGTGATGGTGCCGAGAGGGTTGTAGATGGTTCGGGGTTTCAGCAGCACGGCGTGCGGGTCGTGCGGATGCCGCCCGGCCACGATGAAGAGGCCGTTGCGCAGATCGTCGAGGAAGGCCATGTACTCTTCGGCGTTCGGCTGATCGTCATGAATCCGCATCCGGGTCAGCTCGACGATGGCGGTCCAGAGCGGCGACGAAGGGTCGACGGCCCGCTCGCGCGGAAGGAAGCGGACGAGGTCGCCGGAACAGTACGGGTTCGCCCAGATGTCTCCGAGCGGGCACCAGTCGATGCTGCCGGCGTCCACCACGGTCGGCATGCCGAACGAGAGGGTCTCGACGGAGCGGCGAAGCGGGTAGAGCACGCCACGGGACGCGCCATCGACGGCGAACATCGCGACCGCCAAAAACTCGTTCGCGGGGGAAGCGGTTGCTCCGGGGAGATGGTAAGCGACTGCCGTCCCGTTCCGCGTGACGTGGGCGATCAGGGCGTAGGCGGCAGGCCCGACGGAACGGGCGTAGCGCCGCGCATCCTCGAGGGCGCGCAGGCGGCTCTCCTCGTCGGTCCAGTCGAGCGCGATGGCCTCGACGCCCGCCGATTCGGTGAAGACGAGCACGGACGGCCGAATGCAGCCGGCCCGCAACATGCTGCTCGTCGCGCCGATGTCCAGCAGAGCGAACTCGGCCTCGAAATTGAACTCCTGATCCGCCACGTCCGTCCTTCCCCTGCATAAACGGGCACGACGGAATCCGCGCGGGAGCGCGCCGTCCGCCGTTCCGTGCCTGCGCGCCCCCATTGCCGCATACAGACCACCCATTTTAGCTGTGATACCCGCCATCTGTCAAGGTGATCGGCCGGGCGGAACGCAAGGTAGCTGGCGATCATTTCGGCGTACGTCCCGCCTTCCGCAGGGCCCGATCAGGAGGAGTCGAGAGGGCCGCCGTCCAATACCGAGCGGAGTGCGAGAGGATCAATCGATGAGCCGCGGCCTGTTCTTCTACACCGATGCGTTTCAGGGCTACGACATGGGTCCGCAGCATCCCATGCGTCCGATTCGCCTCCGCAAGACGTTCGAGCTTCTCGATTCCTACGGCGCGTTCGGAAGTGTCGAGCTGCGCGAGCCGCACCCCTGCCCGGTAGACGTGCTGGAGCGGACCCACCGCCACGACTTCATCCAGGCCGTCGATTACCTCAGCTCGGGCCAGCACTTCCCCTACAGCTACCAGAGGTACGGGTTCGGCACCGGCGACAACCCGGTCTTCCCCGGCCTCTTCGAATCGTCGCTGCTCTACACCGGCGCATCGCTCGACTGCGCCTCCGCAATCGTCGAGGGCGAGGCGACCGTCGCAATGAACATCGCGGGCGGCCTCCATCACGCGCACCGGGCGCGGGCCGCCGGCTTCTGCGTCTTCAACGACTGCGCCGTGGCGCTGCGACGGCTGCGGGACCGGTTCGAGCGAGTCGCTTACGTGGACATCGACGTGCACCATGGCGATGGCGTGCAGGAGCTCTTCTACGACGATCCGTCGGTACTCACGGTCTCAATTCACGAGACGGGCCGCATGCTCTTCCCCGGCGCCGGCTTCGTCGCGGAGATCGGCGAGGGAGCGGGCAGAGGGTATAGTGTGAATGTGCCCGTCTGGCCGGGAACGAACGACCTGCTCTGGCTGGAGGCGTGGGACGCCGTGGCCATGCCGATCCTCCGCGCGTACAAGCCGGAGGCCGTCGTCCTTCAGCTCGGCGCGGACGCCCATGCGCTCGATCCGCTGGCCCACCTGCTGCTCACCGCGCAGGGGTGGCTCGAAGCGGTGAAGGACGTCCAGTCGCTCGGCGTGCCCATCGTGGCGATTGGCGGCGGCGGCTACAACATGACGACGGTTCCGCGGATGTGGACGCTCGCGGCCTCCACGCTCTTTGGCCTCGACCTGCCGGACGCCACGCCCGAATCATACGCCTGGCACGACGAGATTCCGCGCCTTGCCGATGAGGCAATCTTCGAGCCGGACGAGGCGAGCCTCTCGGAAGCGAAGCGGTACATCGATCGCGTCGTCGCCGAAGCCGGAACGACTCTCTTTCCGTATCACAATCTGTGATCGATTCGACATAATCGCGGAATAGAAGCAGATTGCGCCCGGCGAACTTCCCTCCGCCGGGCGCGTATTCGGGTAGAGCGAGCTAAACGGTGGGCGTCGGATGAACCGCCGGCCGAAAGGATACGTATTAGGTGACGATCAACTGGCGACGCCTGCTGCTGGGTAGGCCGCTCCGAACGGAGCGCGCCATCCATGAGCGGCTCAGCGTACCTCTCGCCCTGCCCATCTTCGCGTCGGACGCACTCTCTTCGGTCGCTTACGCCACCGAGGCCATCCTGCTACAGCTCGCAGATGCGCGCCTTAATCGGAACCTCTTCGGCTACTCAATTCCCATCAGCATGGCCATCGTCAGCCTCATCCTGATGGTGGTCATCTCGTACTGGCAGGTCATATACGCCTATCCGGGCGGCGGCGGCTCATACATAGTCGCAAAGGAGAACCTCGGCGAGCTCGCGGGACTCACGGCGGCATCTTCGCTTCTCGTGGACTACGTGCTAACGGTGGCCGTATCCATCGCGGAAGGTACGGCCGCGGCGCTCGCGGCGCTCGACCAGCTCGCGCCAGCTTTCTCGCACCTCGAATCACATCGGGTAGCGATCTGCTGCGTGCTTGTGCTCGTGGTGATGCTCCTGAACCTGCGGGGTGTGCGGGAATCCGGAATATGGTTCGCGGCCCCGTCCTACCTGTTCATCTTCGGCATCATCGCCCTCATCTGCGTCGGCGTGTTTCGCGCGATGTCGGGCTATCCGCCGGTCGAGGCGGTCTCTCCGCCGAGCCCGGTCCCGCTCACCGGACCCGCGGGCGCCCTGTCGGTATTCCTCATACTGCGCGCCTTCGCATCGGGCTGTTCCGCCCTCACGGGAATCGAGGCCGTGTCGAACGGCGTGCAGGCGTTCAGGAAGCCGGAAGCGCGCAACGCATCGCTGACGCTCGGCATCCTCGGCGCCCTGCTTGCGTTCATGTTCATCGGCATTACCTACCTGGCGAATCACTATGGAATCGTGCCGGGCGAGCACCTGGCAAGCTATGGCGGCGTGAACCGCCACGAGCCCGTCGTCTCGCAGGTTGCCCGCGCCACGTTCGGGACTTCGATCTTCTACTATGTGGTCCAGGGCGCGACCGCCACGATTCTGCTGCTGGCGGCGAACACGAGCTTCGCCGGGTTTCCGCGACTGGCCTCTATCCTGGCTGAGGATGGCTATCTGCCACGCTACTTCGCGAATCTGGGAGACCGCCTCGCCTATAACAACGGAATCATGGTCCTTGCATTTGTGGCCATGGTGTTCATCATCGCGTTCGGCGGGGAGACGCACGCACTCCTGCCGCTCTACACGGTTGGCGTCTTCATCGCCTTCACGCTGTCGCAGGCCGGCATGGTATCGCGCTGGAAGAAGCTCGGCAGGCTATTCTCGCTGTCCGCGCTCATCAACGCGCTGGGCTGCGCGACGACCTTTCTCGTTCTAATCGTGGTCGTGATGAGCAAGGGGTGGGTGCGCACGCCGGAAGCGACGCTCTTCCACATCGGCAGCGTCCGCATCCAGGAGGGCGCATGGATTGCGCTTCTGTTGATGGGCTTCCAGATGTGGCTCTGCAAGTCCATCGCGACCCATTACAAGATTGTAAACGCGCAGCTCGCCATCATTCCGGAGGGGTTCGACAAGCCCGTCAAGCACACGGTCATCGTGCTGGTTCCCTCGCGCATTCACCGCGGCGTCATCCAGGCGCTCAACTATGCGCGCTCCATCTCGCCAGACGCGATGGCGGTACACATCATGTTCGACCCGACGAAGGAGCAGGACCTTCGGAAGTCGTGGGAGGAGCACGGCGGCGAGATGTCGCTCATCATCCTCGATTCGCCGTACCGGTCGCTCGTTGGGCCACTCATGGACTATCTGGACGCGGCCGACAAGGTGCGCAAGGACGACATCATCACCGTGGTGCTGCCCGAATTCGTGCCGGCGAGATGGTGGCACCATTTCCTCCACAACGCGTCCGGCTGGCTTCTCCGCCTGCTCCTCTTCTACCGCCGCGACATCGTCATCACGTCGATACGCTACTACCTGGAGGAGTGACGAATGGAGTGGATCCGCCGGAGTTACTGCTTAGCGGCCGACGACGGGCCGCAGGATCATATTCCGGTAGCGAACGCCCGAGTGGTCGCCCTGAAGGTAGATCGGGCCGGGCTTGAACGGGTCGGACCAGAGCGCGCCGCCCGTGCAGCCCTCGACGGGCTGATTGTCGATGATCTTTTTGCCGTTGAGTATGACCGTGACATGCCGCTTCACGAGCGTGATATCCATCGTCTGCCACTCGTCCGCGGGCTTTTCCACCGCCTCGGTTGGCGTGATGCGGCTGTAGACCGCTCCCATGTTGTGGCTGTCCGGCGGCTTGCCATAGGAGTCGTCGACCTGCACCTCGTAGATACCGCGCAGATAGATTCCACTATTGCCGCCCTTCATTACTGACACGTCGGTCTTCAGGTTGAAGTCCTCAAACTCGCGGTCCGTCCGCAGGTTGCCGTAATTGATGTGCGGTTGGCCGTCGTGCTGAACCGGGTTGTTCACCAGCACGCCGTCCACGATGGACCATCCGCTCACGCTGTTGGGATCGACGAGCCGCCACCCGGTCAGGTCGCGCCCGTTGAGGAGCGCGATGGGCCGGCCGAATCGCACTCTCGACGGGTCGGGCGCGGGGCCGGGCGGCGGCGTAAACCTGCCCGTAAACTCCTCCGGCTTGGTCCGGGAGCCATCCTCCTTCTGCGTAACAGTGGTGAGCGTCAGGTTGTCGCCGCTTCGATGGGCGGTGATGGTCTCGGTCTCGGAGTGGCGAACAGTCTGACCATTCTTCTTCTCCTGCCAGCGGTGGAGGCGGGTGAGGACCAGGCCGTCGCCTTCGACCGCTGTTTTGTCGACGTGCTCGTCGCTGCCGAAGCCCCACATTATGTCTGCCGAGAGCGATCCGCTCGTCTCCTTCACTCCCAGCCAGCCCGCCGCCCCGCCCGGTATGGTCAGTGCCCAACTGCCAACATAGGAAGGCGCCGCCAGGGAAGGAGCCGCACACGCCGCGAGCGCCGCTATCGCTCCGCAAAGAGTGGAGACTCTGATGTTCGTGAGATTTCTCAAGTTCAATGCTCCTTCGAACGCTAAAGATCGGTTCATTCGAGATGTGAGGCCGCATTCCGGCGAATCCGCCGCCACTGCGCCCGCCGATCACGTACACCCGAACCCGACACGATTCCTCCGCAACGGCGCCGCGATGTCACCGTGGCGTGGTAGACACCACCAGAACGTCGCGCGTGGATGCATGGCCTCAGCGGATACTCGCAATCTTACCTGCTGGACAAAACCGGCGAAGAGGCGTATAGTCAGTGCGGTCGCTTTTGCGCGAAATGGAAGCCATTCCTTGTCGCAGCGCCTGCGCCGCCACCCCGCGCCTGCCACGTGGCATGTTTACACACCACGACCTGGCAGGGATGCATTCCGGTTGCTCGAGGCGAGCGACCCACAAGGAGACCGCTATCAAATTAAACACGCTGATCCTGACGTCGATGGTAGTAGCCGCGGGTCTGTTGAGGGCGCCGGCCGCGACGGCTTCTGATTTCTATGTCGTAATCCGCGGTTCGAAGCAGGACTACTTCCACGGAGAGGGAACGGGTTCGCCGCTCCCCAACCAGATTCCCGGGCTCAAATATGATTACAAGGTGACGAACGTACAGTCGTCCACGGGACAGGGCAGTGGAAAGAGACAACACACGCCCATCACATTCCAGAAGCAATGGGGCCCGGCAACCGTACAGCTTTACAGGGCGCTGGTGACGAACGAAGTCCTTACCAAAGTCACGTTCTATTTCTACGACACGAACTCCGACGGGCAGTTTCTCCAATTCAAGGTCACGCTGACAAACGCCGCAATAGTCGGCATTCACCAGCACGTCGGTGACACGAATCCGGATGGAACCCTCAATTCACAGCGGCTCGAAGACATAACCATCAGCTATCAGACCATCACGATAGAAGACAACTTTGCGTTCGCAAACGATGTCGCAAGCGCGGCGGGACAAGCCCCGAAGCCAACCCGGCTGGCAGGCAGCACCCAGCCGCGCCTCAAAGCCGCGAAACCAACGCTTATCGCATCGGCCGCTCGCCACTAGCGGTGTTCATCGGCCCGCTTCGCAATTGCAATGCACAACCACGCTGGTGAAGCGGGCTGACGACCCTTCGGCGCCCAACGTCGAACATCCGCATGCGTTTGAACGACATTCCTGTCAGACGTTCAGGTAATACCGCGTATGGCGGTAGAATCGATGCATGACCGGGTTCTTCCGTGCCGCGTGGCTCCCCCTGCTCCTCGCATCGCTCATAAGCCTCTGGATCGTCCTCGAACGCTCGCCCGAATCACGGCCGGACGCAGTGACTCTGCGCTGGGTCATCAACTCCTCCGAGCGGGACCGCAGCTTCTACGCCGTGCTCCAGAAGGCGTTCGAGGCCAGGCACCCGCACATCCACATCCAGTTCATCAAGCAAAACGAGGGGAACAAGGTCGAGACGATGATCGCGGGCGGCGACGCGCCCGACATCATCTCCATTGGCGTGGACAAGCTTCACTACTACCTTGAGGCCGGCGTCTTCCGCGACCTCACGCCGATGATGTCGCCCGCCGACACGGACGACCTGAAGAGCTTCTTCCCTGTATGTGTCAGTCCGTTCGTCAGGGACGGGCACGTATACGCGCTTCCCTGGAGCTACGTCCCCTTTATCCTCTTCTACAACAAGAACCTCTTCGACCGCGAGGGCATTCCCTACCCGAACGACAACTGGACCTGGGCTGACTATCGTTCCGCCGCCAAACGTCTTACGCGAGACACCGATGGCGATGGAATCACGGACGAGTTCGGCGCCGCGTTCGCGCAGTGGCAGGACGGCTACTACTGCTGGTTCTTCCAGAATGGCGGCCGCGTGCTGAGCGGCTCACAACGGCCCCTCACCCCCAACCCCCTCTCCCAAAAACGGGAGAGGGGGCTTCACGGCGGCTCCCCCGACCCGTTCCTTCGCGAGAAGGCGGCAATCGGAGGGCCTTTTGTGCGGGCGACGTTTACGGATCCGAAGGTGGTCGAGGCGGTGCGATTTCTGCACACGTTGACGCGGGAGGACCGGTCGATTCCGACGGACGTGAACAGACCGAAGGCGGTTGGGACCGGATTGTTCGAGGCGGGGAGGCTGGCAATGAATGGGCCGACCGGCTCGTTCTACATACCGGCCTATCGGGCGTATGAGAAGGTCGACTGGGATATCGCCTCGGTGCCGGCGGGGCCGAGCGGCAAAGGGACGATCGTCGCCCCGCAGGCCCACGGAGTCAGCGCGCAGTGCCGCCATCCGCGCGAGGCGTACGAGCTGGTGAAGTTCGTGAGCGGGTCGGAGGGGCAGATGCTGCTGGCGCAGTCCGGTCTCTTCGTCCCGTGCCGGCGGTCGGTCGCATTCTCGCCCGAGTTCCTGAAGGCGCCCGGCGCGCCGACGAACAAGTATGCGCTCGTCGCCATGATGGACGACCGAAATGGAAAGAAGCCGTGGGGAATCACGCCGCCCTGGGCCGGCGACCGCTGGGGCGACGTGAACGACGAGGCGCTCAATGCGAAGCTCGGTCCGTATCTCTTCGGGGTTCCGAAGCCGGGAGAGACGGCCGAATCGGTCTGCGAGGCAATCAACAAGCGCGCGAACGAGATACTGGAGGAGGACCGCGCGGCGAATCGCGGCGTTCCGGTTCGGTGGACGAAGGTGTTCGCCGTGACCGGTGCGGTCCTGCTCTGCCTTGCGGCGGCATGGGTCGCGGCGGTTGTCCGCACCGGCAGGAGATCGCGCACGCTTCGTTCAGAGCAGGCATGGGGTTACTTCGCCATCGCGCCCTGGCTGATCGGGTTCGTGATCTTTGGCGTCGGGCCCATCTTCTTCTCCATGTTCCTCTCTCTGATGCGGTGGTCCAGCCTGGAGCCGGCCGCCGCCGCCCGATTCGTCGGTCTCGACCACTACCGCTGGCTGCTCGGCGGCCACGACGAGCTTTTCCACAAGGCGCTGCTGGCGACGCTCCGCTATGTGGTCCTCAGCCTGCCGCTCTACCTCGTCTCCGGGCTCGTCATCGCCCTCCTGATGAACTCGAAGCTGAAGGGAATCGCCTTCTTCCGGACCCTCTATTACCTGCCGGCCATCATGCCTGGCGTCGCCGCGGCGGTGCTCTTTACCGTGCTTTTCCGACAGCAGGGGCTGCTCAATTATCTGTTCAGCGGGTTCGGCCACGTGCCGCTAACGGCCATGCCCGACTGGCTGCACGACCCGAAGTGGGCGGTCCCGTCCATCGTTCTGATGGGGCTCTGGGGGGTGGGCGGCGGAATGATGATCTATCTTGCAGGCCTCCAGAACATACCGACCCAGCTTTACGAGGCCGCGCAACTCGACGGCGCGGGAATCTGGATGCAGTTCCGGAACGTGACGCTTCCGATGCTCTCGCCGACCATCTTCTTCAACCTGGTCATGGGCGTCATCGGCGCGTTCCAGGTGTTCACGTCGGCGTTCGTCCTCTTCGGAGGGAGTGCCGGGCCGGAGGACGCCGCCCTCTTCTACAGCTTCTATCTCTACCGCAAGGCGTTCGAGCAGTTCCAGGTCGGCTACGGCTCCGCGCTGGCGTGGATTCTCTTCGTCATCATCCTCTTCTTCACCGCAATTGTCTTCCGCACATCCTCCTTCTGGGTCTACTACGAAGGCCAGAAAGAGAGGGCATAGATGAACCGCAAAGCCGCGAAGGCGAAATCGAAATGCGAAACCACGAATACACACGAATACACACGAATGAACGCGAAGAGAATCCATTCGTGTGCATTCGCGTGTATTCGTGGTTTCAAATCTCGGCCGTTCTTCGCGAGTGCACGGGAGCGCGGGTCGGTCCATTCTGTGCTGCTGTACGCGCTGCTCGTGGTCGGGGCGGTGCCCATTCTCATTCCGTTCTTCTGGATGGTGGTGACCTCGTTTAAGACGAAGGAGCTGTCGGCGGAGCTGGGATGGCTGCCGGAGAATGAGCGCGTAACTCTGCGAGACAAGGGGGGGAACATTCCGGTTCTTGTTCTCGTTGTGAAAAAAGACGGCACAGCGAAGATTCGGCGCTCGGACGGGCGGGTCGAGACGGCGCCGGGTGATAGACTGATCCGGACGCGGTTCGTTCAGGCGCAGTGGTCGAATTATAAGAAGATTCTCGCGCCGGACCAGCCGAATCCGGAGGACGACTTTCCCCGGTTCCTGCTCAATACGCTTGTCATTGCGGGAATGACGGTAATCGGGACGGCGCTCTCGTCGTCGATGGTCGGCTGGGGATTCGCGCGCATGCGGTTCGCGGGCAGGAACGCACTGTTCATGATCATGCTCGCGACGATGATGATTCCGGGACAGATCGGGATGATTCCGACCTTCATCATCTTCAGGAAACTGGGCTGGATAGATACGTTCCTGCCGCTCATCGTGCCGGCATGGTTCGGCAGCGCGTTCTTTGCGTTTCTCTACCGTCAGTACTTCCTGGGAATCCCGGTGGAGATGGACGAGGCGGCGAAGGTCGATGGCTGCGGTCCGCTCCGCACGTTCTGGTCCGTGTTGCTGCCGATGGCGAGGCCGGTTACGGTCACCGTCGCGGTCTACACGTTTTTGGGAGCGTGGAACGAGTTCCTCGGCCCGCTCATCTATCTCAACTCGGATTACAAGCGCACGTTGTCTCTCGCCCTCGCCAAGTTCCAGGGCCAGTATGGGTCGGACATACCGGCGATGATGGCGGGCGCCACACTGATGCTGATTCCGGTGTTGATCATCTACTTCTTCAGCCAGCGGGCGCTCATGCAGGGAATGGTCGTCAGCGGCGTGAAAGGATAGGCGGCACGTTATGGCCGCTCGGAGGGTTATCTACATTGTCCAGAGTTCGCTTGCTTGCGGTGTTCACTCTCGCCCTGATCGCTCCGTGCATGGCGCGAGCGGACACGACATATGACCTCGCGCGATTCTTCACGCGGGAGGGTGTTGCCATCTACCTCGCGGCAGGCGTCGGGCTTCCGCTGCTGCGCGACGGCCATCAGGCGCGCGACCACTTCCTCCGCGCCGGTGAGACGCTCGGAATCGCGACCGGCGTCACGGAGATCATGAAGTACACCATTGCCGAACGGAGACCGAACGGCACCGATCGCAAGAGCATGCCGAGCGGCCACACGGCCGCCGCGTTCGCGGTAGCGACGATGGAGAGCCAGTTCCACCCGAAGGAGGCGCCGTTGTGGTACACTGGCGCCGCGCTTATCGCGTGGTCGCGCGTGGACCTGCGCGAGCATCACACGTATGACGTCGTTGCCGGCGCGCTGATCGGCTACGGCATTGCGCGCCTCGAGCTCTCGCAGAAACACGGACTGATCCTCACGCCGTGGATCGGCCACGATTCCGGCTCCGCGGGGGTGTCGCTTACGGGAACGTTCTGAGCATGAAGGGGATTTCTATGGGTCTGCCGGACGATGTGCGCGACTCATGCGCTGCTCTGTTCGAGGCCATTCCGCTCGATTTGGCGATGGCGCGCCTCGTCGGAAGCGACCCGAAGTTTACGGTTATTGTGGAGGAGGCGTTGCGGGACCCTGCGCTCGCGGATCGGCCGGAGATGGCCGCCGGGCTCTGGCTCTATGTGGACGATTTGGAGCGCAGCCACGCGGTGAGTCAGGGAATCACCACTCCCACGGGCTCGCTCTGGCACGGAATCATGCACCGGCGGGAAGGCGACTTCTCGAACAGCCTCTACTGGATGCGCCGCGCTGAGAGCCACCCGCTCTTTGACGAGCTGGAGCCGGCATCTCTGGTCGACGCCGTCTCCCGCGCGGGCGGCCATGATGATCCCGCTCTGGTCCAGCGCCAACGGAGTGAGTGGCTCGCGCTCTTCACGTGGTGCGCCGCCGATGGGGCATGAATCAGGCAGCCTGGCATCATCTCCGGAAGGAGAATGATGCCAGGCTGTTTGATTGCGTGCTAATTGGTGCGCTCGAAGGGACTCGAACCCCCGGCCTACAGGTCCGCAACCTGTCGCTCTATCCGCTGAGCTACGAGCGCGCATCGTGACTCGCAACCCGGCGAGCCGCGCGGCGAACAGGCCTATTATACCAGAGTTGCGAGCCGAATTGTCAAGAATCGAGCCGGCTGCCAACCGCGGAGGGAAGCCCTCCTCGTGGTCGCCGCCCTCTTTTTCCGCTTGCAATCGCCCGATACCCTATGTTATAATCGGGGCGGCGCGGAGAGATGGCTGAGTGGTCGAAAGCGGCCGCCTGCTAAGCGGTTGTAGGGGTGTTAAGCCCTTACCCCGGGTTCGAATCCCGGTCTCTCCGCCACACTTTTTGCCTGAAGACACAATGTCTCCGTCGCGGCACGGAGACCGTTCGGGAGCCGGTGCGCCGCTCCTCTCCCCCGGCAGGCTGTTCACGGATTCTGGAGGCCCCAATATGACGACGGCTCGACGCCTTCTCGTCGCCATGGGAGCGCTGGCTGCAGTAAGTGCAGTAACGGCCGTTCGCCCCGCATATGCCCTTCCCGTCGCCCAATACCTCGCCCTCCGCCGCTCCTCCGGCTGCGACCGCAGGCTGACCTACTCGCAGGTGGAAACGAATCCCTCCGGGTTTCTCAACAAGGTTATCGAGCTGACGGGCACCGTCAACGGCGCGATCCGGCGGGAAACGGGCGTATCGTTCCTGCTGACCATCGACGACAAGCACTCCATCCTCCTCAACGCTCCCGCCTCCGACGCTCCCATGGTTGCGGATGTCCAAAACCAGACGGTACGCGTGCTTGCGAAGGTGACGGACGGCAGCGTCGGCAACGTGGTTCCGCTCGATGTTCTCGCGGTTGCCTATGATGGTGAGGTCGCGACGAAGGAGAAGGAAGCCGCGCTGCGGGAGAGGAAACCGGCGCGACCCGCAACGCCCCCGGGCCGGTCGCTGGCATCGCGTGGCGGCACATACTACGCGCGGCAGATGGGTCAGGGGTCCGGCGGCGACATTCCGGAGATTGCGCGCGGGCTCTCGGCGGAAGCGCAGTCCGTATTCGGTATCTATAGGGGCTACATATTCAAGTGCAACCCGCGGCTGAACATGAAAGACCTCGACGAGATCACGACGAGCCTCCTCTACTATTCGCAGAAGCACAGCGTGGACCCGCGGCTCGTCATCTCGATGATCATCGCCGAATCGGATTTCGACCCACGCTCGACCTCGAACAAGGGTGCGATGGGTCTCGGGCAGATCATGCCGGACGAGGCGCGTGACCACGGTGTCGCGAATCCGTACGACGTCGTCGAGAACGTGCGGACCTCCATCAACCTGCTCAAGATGAAGCTGGACCTCTATTACGATGGCGCGCCGCTGGGGCAGACGAGCTTCCGCCAGCGCCAGCTCGCGCTTGCGGCCTACAATGCGGGTGCCGGCGCGGTGAAGAAGTACGGCGGCGTTCCTCCCTACAAGGAGACCCAGCACTACGTGAAGAAGATCGAGACCATCTATCGGAACCTCTGCGGCCTCGAATAGAGACACGTCTGCTTTTCAGCGCCCGGCGCGGCCCGATGGGCTGCCGCGCCGGGCGCTCTGTTTTGCGTCGGGCCCGTGAGGGAGACGCGTGCGAGGCAATGGGTTTGAACTCGTTGAAGGGCCTACGGAAGCGAGGCAATGAATTGACCTCGCTCGTGGGCCTACGGAAGCGAGGCAATGAATTGACCTCGCTCGTGGGCCTTCGGAAGCGAGGCAATGAATTGACCTCGCTCGTGGGCCTTCGGAAGCGAGGCAATGAATTGACCTCGCTCGTGGGCCTTTGGCCAGTCGTCCTCGCGGACGAAACGCGCGCTCAGGTTATCGGGTTGCGAACTCGTTGTCGCTGCTGCGCCGTCACAGTAAGGCCGGCGGACCGTCTATTGTGAGCGAACGGAATCATTTCCCTGGAAGGAGGGATTCGATGTTGATTACTCGACCCATTGGCCGCGGATTCGCGGGATTGGTGGTGCCGGTAACTCTCGTCCTGTTTACGGGCTGCGGAAGTGGCGGCGCAAAGCAGGTTGCGGGCCTCGCCGGTGTCGTGACGGACGCGGAGGGGCGGCCGGTGGTCGGCGCGACGGTCACGTCCGGGCCGCAGTCGACGACCTCGCTCACCAATGGCACCTTCGTGCTTGACAGCGTCGAAGAGGGGTTCCAGCTCGTGCAGGCGTCGAACACGGTCGCCGGCCACAACTGGACCGGTGAGACGCTGGTCGACGTCGTCGGGAACGAGCAGAATCGCAGCATAAACGTTATCCTTTCGGACGACGCCACACAGGGACAGATTGCGGGTTCCGTCATCGATCCGTCCGGGTTTCCGTTGCCGGGAGCGAAGGTCTTCATCGCCGGGCCGTTCGGTTCGACGCTTGCAGTAACCGACAACGACGGGAACTACACGGCGCGCCGCATACCGCCGGGATTTACCTACCAGGTGACGGCGTCCCTCGCCGGATTCGTGAATCACACGGTCAGCGTTCATGTGGCGACGAATCAGACGGCTGCAGCTTCGTTTGCGCTGTCGAACGGGTCCTCGCAGGGCCCGATACCCGCGCCGACGAACGTCTCGGCACAGGCATGGACGGTAGCGGACAGCGTAACGCGGGCGGCCTCGGGCAGTGGAACACCCGCGGGGCTGTATGAATGGCTGAAGCAAGTCTATCGCCAGAAGCGCGGGATTTCCGAGAGCAGAGTCGCCGCGAAAATCGAGCGTAGGACGGCGGCGACACGGGTATCGCCCACGGGTACCGTGGTGGAGGTCGACCTCTTCTGGGACTTTACGAGCTTCAATGAC
>Ga0207667_10000868_pt1 | contig 38878 bp, 27 predicted proteins | sample KBSCornC52_FD_184301 | JGI IMG/M metagenome (GOLD analysis project Ga0207667, IMG submission 184301) | Corn rhizosphere microbial communities from Kellogg Biological Station, Michigan, USA - KBS Corn C5-2 (SPAdes) (version 2) | ecosystem: Host-associated > Plants > Roots > Rhizosphere > Soil ...
CGTGCAGGAATCCCTCACGAACGTGCGACGACACGCCGGCGCCACGGCCGTGCGCATCGCCCTGAAGGCGCACGCGGGCGTTGCCAGCCTCGAGATCATCGACGACGGCGTGGGCTTCGAGCCCGGCCGCCAGCAGAGCGGCTACGGCCTGCTCGGAATGCAGGAGCGCGTCACGGCGCTCGGCGGACGCCTCGCGATCACGAGCGTCCCGGGACAAGGCACCGTCGTACGCGTGACCATGGAAACGCCAGCAGGCCTGGACGGTGCCACCGCGATGCCGCGCGCCTGAGGAGGACGGGCGCGCCCGAGGCGCGCGTCGCGCCCCCGCTCATGGCGTCAACGTCGCTCCTGAACAAGGTCGCTCCGTGTCGACAGGCATCGTCATGAGGCGCCGACATTCAATTCGATGTCCTTGAAGCAGGGGACCGCCCTGCCGCCCTCGATGCCGGCGGTAAAGGAAGTGGCGAGAAACATCTGCCGGACCCGAGCGATCACGTCCGGCGATTCGGCGCTCTGCAGCACCTGCGTGTCGACCACCAGGCCCTCGCTGTCGATGTACAGACGCATGCGCAGCGGCAGCCCGGACCAGGGAAGGCCGGACAGCATGGCCAGGTCCGGCGAGGAACGCGGCCGCGCGGGGACATCGAGATCGGCTCCAGGTCGATAGACGGTGGCGCCGGCCCCTTGCGCCATCGACCGATCGCCTGCGTCCTCGCTCGATGCACCTGCCATCGGGCGTGCCTCCTGACGCGGGGCGTCGACCTGGCGCGGCGCCGATCGTCGGGGCGGCGTCCCGGCCGCGGTCGGCATTGCCGTGGGCGCGCGCGGCGCGAAAGCCCGCACCAGGCTGAGCACGTTGCGCGCGGGCAGGGCTGGCGGTTGGCCGGACAAGGACGCATGCCCACGACCGACGCCGACGATCACGCCGAAATGGGCGACCAGCACCAGGGCGGTACAGGCAACCAGGCCGCCGCGGTTCATCGGACAGCGTCAGTTCGTGCTCGGCACATCGTGCCAATTGATCTGCCGGACACCGCTGGGGGTCGACAACGTTGCGGGATCCTTCGCGACGCTGCCCTTGCTTCCGCCGCTGTACAACTCCAGCTTGCCGCCGACGCTGACGATGGCCACGTCGGTGCCGAGCCCCGCCGTCGGAATCGATGTCGCTGCCGTCGTCAGGTCGTTGTTCAGCAGCACCGTCTGCCCATTGGAGAAGTTGACTGCATACACGGTGCCCGCCCCGCTGGGGCTGCAGGCAGAGCCGTTCGGCAAGTTGGCGATGAAGGCCACGACGCCCTGGTTGGCTGTCGGATCGACATTGACCCGCTGCGCGATGTTGGCGATGACCGGCAGATCGAAGTACCAGCCCAAGGCCGAAGCAGGCGCGCTGCCGATACCCGTCAACAACGAGGTGTCCGCGACCAGCTGGCGCCGGGTGATGGGGAACGATGCGCCGCCGGGCAGCGGCTGCGACGGCGAGCCGTAGAACGCACCGGAACTGGCGATGCCATCGGCGATCGCATAGAAGCCCTGTTGTGCATTGCCGCCGATGTCGCTGTCGGCCAGCAACTTGCCCGTCCCCACGAGGACATAGCGGATCGAGGAATTCGGCGCGATCTCCACCAGTGGACGGGTGCTGATCGGCTGCGGGTTCCCGCTGCCGTCGGTCAGGCTCGCGATCCGCGTGGGCGTCGGGTAGGGCGGCGTCACGTCACGCGCGCTCACGTCCAGGCGCCACACGTTGCCCTGCAGGTCGCCGGCGTAGACGGCGTCGGCCGTCATGTCGGCGTAGTTCTCGATGTAGGCCGTCGCGTGGCCGAGGTTGAGGGGGCCGCTGGTCGCCGGCGGGGTCGCCACCGCTTCGAGCAGCGCGCCGTTGGCCGGATTCACGACGAAGAAGTAGCCGCCGCCATCGGCGTTGATGTATCCGGAGGTGAAGATGACGACCCACCCATACTTCCTTGTCTTCGCCACCGTGGGCGTGCCATAGCTGTAGCCCATGCGCGGATCGGTGAATTCCCACATCACCTTGGCGGCGACGGTCGCTTCGTCGGTCCAGCTCGTCGGGTCGGTCACGTCCAGGGCGTAGTAGCCCTTGCCACCCTTGCCCAGGCCGCCGATCAGGAGCGTGCGCCACTTCGGGTCGCCGGAGGCGCCGCTGGTCCGGTTCAGGTCGATGTCGAACTGACCCGGGGTCGCGTCGACCAGGTAGTGATGCGCGAAGCCCGGGTTGCCGAGCGAGGCCAGGCCGTTGGTGCCGGCGCTCGCCGTGCTGCCGTAGACGAAGCTGGGAATGTAGGCGAACAGTTCGCTGCCCGAGGGCGGGCTGGTGTTTCCGACGGTACCGTCGAAGGCATGCAGCATGCCGTCGTTGGCGCCGGCGTACACCACGTTCTTGCGGTTGGCGAACTGCGACTTGAAGGTCGCGTAGCCCGGGTTGTAGGTGTCGTAGAACGGGTAGTTCGGCGGCCCGACCGTCACGGGCTTGGCATTGACGATGTCGCCCAGGCGGAACTTGCGGTTGCGATAGGCGCCGCCATTGGCCAGCTCCTGGCCCGTGTCGCCACGCAGGTAGGCGATGTAGTTGCCGATCGACTGCCGTGCAGCCGGAACGCCCGGCACGTTCGCGAACGTCGTGTAGTTGGTGCGCGCGTCCAGCGAGCCGGCCTGCAGCGTCGCCAGGGTGAAGGGCAGGCCGGGCGCCGTGGCACTCCGGGTGCAGCAGGTGACGATCCTGCGCGTCGCGGCGGTGACGGAGGCCGAGCCCAGGAGTGCGCGGGCATCCCATTGCTGCGTGAGCGTGGGGGTGCCGTCGCTGTCGAACGTCGCCGTTGAACCGATGACCTGGCCGGTCCAGGAGGTCGGGTCGTACGTCGCGGAGTAGCTCACCGTCCCGCTGGACGAGATGTTCGGCGTGGGCAACGACAGCGCCGTCCCGTTGGCCGCATCGTTTTCCGCGACGATCTTGGCGAACGCATTCGTCAGGCCGCTCTGCATCTGCGGCGCATTGCTCGCGGTGAAATAGTTGTCCGGCTGCCTGTTGCGACCCTGGGTATTGGTGCTGTTGTACCAGCTGTCCAATGCGAGCGGTGCGCCGTAGGTATAGGTCGAAGGCACCTTGAAGCCGCCGTACTTGGTGGCGTAGTAGTACTGGTTGTTGTCGACGTAGGTCTGGTACTCCTGGACGTCCAGCCAATACGTGCTGACGGTACTGACCGTGGGCAGGTTGCTGGCCGGATCCGTGAACTGGCGCACGCCCTTGCCCTGGAGCGGCAGATGCGCGTCGTAGGCGAGGCCGGCGATGTAGTACGTCCCCTCGTCCCCGGTCGCCCAGCGCCAGGGCAGGTTCGTGTCGCCCTCCATCGAGCCGACCTGGGTCGTCGAGGCCAGGACGTTGACCGGTGGCGTCGCGGAGGCATCGGCGCTCACCTCCGGTGGCCGGGGCGGCTCGTGGTCGCTTGGCGTGGCGCCCGGCAGGTTGCCGTCGCGGTGAGTGTTGACGTCGCCGATGCCCAGGATGAAGTTCTTCTGGCAGGAGTAGACGATCGGGTCGACGGACCAGTCGGTGATGACGGGGAATCCGTCGACCCACGTGTTGACGGTGGCCGTGTCGGGCGATCCGAGCGACATGTCCGTGTACGCAGCGACGTTGGTCTGGCCCTTGAAGTAGCGCAGCGACGCGTAGTACAGCTCGCCGACCGGATCGATCGTCTTGTACTGTCCGGACGAGTAGCCGAACTTGTTCAGGTAGTTCAGGACGCCGCTTTGCCTGACGGTCGTCCTGTTGTGCGTGAGCACGTTGGTCGCCTCGGCATCGTCGCGCGCAGGATTGGCGTACATGACGCCCGTCCGCGGGTCCCACTCGGGACTCGGATTGACGAGCGCCGCGGCTCCGGGTTGCGGGATCGTCGGGCCGATGTAGGCCATCCGCGCCCGAAGCACGCCACCGTCGCGCATCGGCGAGCTGTCGTTGAGATAGCCGAAGGCCGAGTAGCGCAGCGAGCCCGCGTACTGCTGCATGAGCCCTTCCGGCTTCGCGGTTCCCTCGTAACCCACGCAGTTGGACTCGACCCCCGCCGCGGCGTCGCAGACGCGCACGTTCATGTAGAGCGCGTAGACCTTGCCGACGTCCAGCGAGCCGTTGGCCACCAGGGCGTCCTGGTAGTCCACGGTGCTGACGCTGTTCGCGTCGAGGTTGCCCCCCGCGGTCAGCCACAGCTGGATGCCGGCGCCCCAGATGCGGGACTTCAGGCCGTTGGGCCAGTTGAACGGCGTCGCCCCGCTCGCCGCCGCGAAGGGGGTGCTCTTGTTGGGCGCATCGCCGGCGCCGCCCTGTCCCGAGTGCGTCGCCTTCTGGAGGATGGTCATGCCACCGCTGCCGCCCAGGTCGACGAGCCGGTTGCCGCCGGTCATGACCCAGCGGAAGATGTCGAGCGACTGCATCGCCGCGTAGTTCAGGTAGTTGCCGCTCCACAGCGGCGCCGCCGCGCTGCCTGCGCACTGGTGGCCCGACGAGGCTGCCCCGGACGGCTGGAAGTAGCTCCTGGACGGCGTGGCGCTGTCATAGATGTAGCGGTAGCACTTGGCGCCATCGAAATAGCCGACGTAAAGGGTGCCCGGCGCATAGGCCGACGTGCTGAAGTAGGCCGACGTGTTCGCCGTCGGATATTCCACCGACAGCGACAGGAGCATGTTGCCCGGAACACTGGTCGTGGAGAACAACGGCTTGTCGGCGAGGTCGACGCCCTGTGCCGTCGCGGTGCGGATGCACAGCAACGCGATGACAGGTGCCAGGCAGGCGAGCAGCCGCACGCGGACCAAGGAGGACGGAAGGGATTTCATGTGCTCAGCCTGCGGTGGTCTGTATATAGGCTTCGGTATTGCGCGGACCCGTCACGCGCACGCTGATCCGGAAGAGGCCGCGCGCAGCGCCGTTGGGCTTGCGCGTGGCCAGGTGCATGCTTCCACCGGCGTCCTTGCTGCTGCTCATGTAGCCGCAACGGTCCGTCGAGAAATCGGTGGTTCCGGCAACGCATTGCCGGTCGATGACCCAGCGGATCACGATCCCGTCCGCAGCCGGCGCCGCGCAGTTGGCCAGGACCTTGCCGGCACCATCCATGCACGAGTAGCCGGCGGTGTCATAGGCGGAATTGCTGACCAGCACCGCCGGGACGCCGATGCCGCCGGCGGGGGCGCCGAGACGCACGGCCGAATAGTGGGCCGTCGCGAGGTCGCCGTGCCGGGCGGTCTCCGTGTACACGCGCCCCCCGGCATTGAGGTCCGCCTTGGCTTGCGCGATCGCCAGCTCGGCACGGTTGGTCAGGTCACGGCGGAACGCCAGGTTGCCCACGATGCCGGTCGACGTGTCGACACTGCGCACCACGGCCGTGACGGCGATGAGCATCAGCACGAGGGCGATCAACGTGAACACCATGACCACACCGCGCTGCGCGTGGCGTCGGGGGCCCGTGCGGACACGGCGCGCTGGGCGGGGGCGGATCGGCGAGGTCATCAGAAGCTGTTGTTGCGCACCGGGACGGTCGTCTCGAGCACGCGGTAGCGGAAGTGCTGTTCCGAAGGCGTCAGCGTTCGCGTGAACGCGAGACCGGGCAGGTCCGAGAACATGGTGAGGGGGCCGGGCGTCACCAGGCCCTTCTCGGGCAGGGACGTGCGCAGGACCAACCCCACGCGCACCGCGCGGATGTTCTTGAGCAGCTTCATGGCGCCGGTGCTGCCGTCGGACAGCGCCGCCACCGAATAGGGGCTGGCGGCACCGGGCCCGACCCATTGATCGACCTTGTTGTTGGCGTTCCCCGTGGAATCGATGCCGTAGACGGCGTGCATCTCGAAGACGCCCTCCGCCTGGGCCTGGGGCGTCCCGCCCGCGACCTGCAGCAGGTCGTAGCCAACCAGGCTGTCGTTGTCGCCGACCCCGACCAGGTGGAACGCCGGAGGCTGGCCGCTGCCGGACACGGTCGGCGCGCCCAGGTCGAATGCAACCGGGTCATCGGTCAGGTTCGCGATGCCGGCACCGTTGACGGCGGCGCCGTCGTACGTGCTGCCGGATCCACCCAGCGGGATCGCGGTGCCCGTGCCCGCGGACGACAGGGACGCCGATACCTGCGACACGATGCAATCGGCAGCACCGCCGGCGGGTCCCTTGTGGTGGTCCGCGACGAGCAGGAGATCGCCTGGCGAGAACTCGGTGACGTTGGCTGCCATGAGTTGCGCAGCGGTCGGCGGCGCCGTGAGCACGGACGGCGCCTGGGACGCATCGTTGCCCGAGGACATGATGACGAGGACGTCGGAGGGCTTGCCGCTGACATTGGGCGTCGTCTGCCCGGGCAGGATGAGGATGGGCGCGAGGCGGAAGACACCGGCTTGTCCGGGATCGACCGACGCGAACGGCGACGGCAACGGGCCGGGCGCCGGCAGGATCTGGCGGCCCGACCGCGCCGCGAACACCTTGCATCCGTAGGCATAGGAGCTGCCCTGGCCGAGGCCGCTGCCCGCACTGCGGATCCATCGATCGAGCTGGAACATCGCCAGCGCGCCCGTCTGGTCGAGGTCGGACGTCGATCCCAGGGTTCGCCGCCGTCCTTCGAACGTCGACAGCACCATCATCACGGCGACCGACAACACCAGGCTGACCGCCAGCGCCACCATCATCTCGATGAGGGTCACGCCCGCTTGCGAACGGCGAGGCGCCTTCATTGGATGACCACCGTCGTGATGTACCGGCTGGCGGTCGCGGTGACCTTGGCCGAGGGCGCCTTCCAGGTGATGGTGACCACGGCGCAGTTGGCCACGCCCGTGCAAGGCGCCACGGCGCCGATCCCTTCCGGCAGGCCGGACACCGTCGGCGCCGCGACCTTGGCCTTCCAGGCGGCCAGGTCGCCGGCTGCCGGCGTCGACGACTGGGTCGCCCACAGCGTGCTGACCATCTCGTTGGCGAGCATGGCGGCACGCGAGCGATCGCCGTTCTGCGTGGCCGTCTGCACCGCCACGGCCTGCATCGCTGCGGCCCCGAGCAGTCCGAACGAGAACACGAGGATCGAGATCAGCACCTCGATCAGCGTGAACCCCTGGATCGCGCGATGCGATCGTCCAATACGGGAATTGCGGCGCATGCTCAGCATCCGTCCGGGTTCGCGCTGGAGATCGCCTTTGCAGCGTCGCACATGCGCACGCGGCCTCCGGCGTAGACCAGCACATTGAACGAGCGCGATGCGCCCGGGTCGCGCGACACCTGGTAGACGGCCGGATCCGCGGCCGTGCAAGTGGCCGAGAGGCTGTTGGCCGTGGCCGACAGGCTCGTCTGGCGTCCCAGGGCATTGAAGCAGACCAGGGCGGGGCCGCTGATCGTCACCCGGTGTTGCGACCCTTCGGTCGACTGCAGGATGAGTCCCAGCGACGCGCGGGTCTCGTCGGAGCCGCCGAGGACGTTGAGCGCGGCCAACCAGTTCGGGGCATTGGCGCTGGGCACCGAAGTGACGGCGGGGTGAGGGTCCGCGGTCAGCGCGAACAGGCTCGTACGCCCCTTGGCGACAGCGGTCGATTGCGATTGGCGAATCGCGTTCGTCAGCGACTCCGCCACCGCTCTCACGCGTGCATCCGCCGTCCAGGTGCCGTAGGCCGGTATCGTCATCACCAGGAGGATCGCGATCAAGGCCACGGTCACCATCAGCTCGATGATGGAGAAGCCGCGCTCGGGGACCATCGGCCGCGTCAGCATGTGTCGCCCTTTCGCATGATCCAGCAGCCGTTGGTCGGCGGGACGCTGCCCCAGGGTGTCGGGAAGCCGACGGTCGTCATGTTGTTGCCCTGGTCGATCGTGTAGACCGAACCGGCGACGACGCCGGTGCCCGTGGCTCGCAGGGTGTAGGTCGTCGACGTGGGCGCATCGGACGCCGCCGAGCACCCCACGTTGAACGGGTTGCTGCCGCTCGCCGTGACCGCATTGGCGACGCAGGGGGTCACGATGCTCGGCGCGGACACCGTCGCGTACGTGCGGTTGTCCTGGTAGTACTGCTCCATCTGGGCCCGCATGCTGGCCAGCGCATTGGTGCCCGCCACGAGCTTGCCGCGAATGACGTAGTTGCGGTAGGCCGGGAGTGCGATGGCGGTCAGGATCGCGATGATCGCGATGGTGATCATCACCTCGATCAACGTGAAACCGCCCGGCGCGTGGCCGCGTCGACGGTCACTTCGGCTCGTCGCCCGGACCCGCGGCATCGCCGCCGCGCCCGCTCGGCAGACCGCTGAAGCGGCGCTGGAGGCGACCGTGGAATATGTCGTGGTGAACGGGGGTTGATGCATGGAGCGACCTGGACAGAAATCTACTTTGTAGGTTTAAATCTACAGCACGTAGATCCCACATGCAAGGCGCCGCGGCGCCGGGATGTGACTTCCTCCGCACCATCCGTACTGTTGAGCCTCGAGTGCCGCCGTGCAAAGAAATCGCAAGAGATCCAACGCCAACGCATCCGGCCTGATCCCTGCCCTGAACGCGTTGCTGACGACCCGCTTCACGCTGCAACTGCACGGGTGGAGCCTGCGCCTCGTGAAGGCGCCGACGGCTGACACCAGGCCGAAGGCGCGCCATGCACCGCCCAGTCACGTGCATCCGCTTCCGCCGATGCCCGGCCGCCAGGTCATCGCGGCGCAGCTCGACCTCCGCGCCCACCTCGACCGCGCACCGGCCGCGCGCAGGATCTGGCCCTCTCTCGCGCTGCTGGAGCGCGCGCTCTGCGCGGACGGGTTCGACGGCATCCATCGCGTGGACGCCTGCGTCCTGCGCCACGCGGCACAGTCGCTGGACATGGTGGGAGACCAGTACTTCAGCCCGGGTCTCGTCGTCCTGCGCAGGCGCATCGAACTCGTCCTGCGCCGCAAGCACCTTGACGAGCCGACGCACTGGGCTCGCACCCCCGGCCTGGCGGGAGCCCGTCGGCACACGGGCAGCGACACCCTCACCGACTACATCGACCTGGACCGGATGCTGTTCCCGGCGCAGGACAACCAGGCCGTCCGGCCGGCAGGCTGCGAACGCGACCCCGACGATCGACGTCTGTAGTGAAATGTCTAAACGTGTAGGTTGCAAGGTGATAGCCTTCAGCCTTCCCTCCGACCGAGTTGCCCCCATGACTCCGCCCGACAACGGCCGCGCCCGGAAGCACCGCATCCTGGTGGCGGATGACCATGCGTTGGTGCGCGAGGGCATCGCAAAGGTGCTGGCCCTGGGCGGCGACCTCGTCGTCGCTGCCCAGGCCACCACCGCCACGGAGGTGATGACGACGCTCGAACGCGGACAGATCGACCTTGTGCTCCTGGATCTGCTGATGCCCGGGGCCAGGGACGTCGACCTCATCAGGCGCCTCGTGGCGGCGCATCCGAAATTGCCGATCCTGGTGCTGACGATGCATGCCGATCCCCATGTCGCGCGCCGGGCGCTCGAAGCGGGGGCTCTCGGGTACCTGACCAAGGACTCTTCGCCCGAACTGCTCGTCGACGCCGTCCGCCACGTCCTGGCCGGGCGCAGCTATGTCGACCCCTCCCTCACCGGTGCCCTCATCCGTGGCGGCCGCGCTCCGGCGAGCGACGAGCTGGAGCAGTTGTCCGCCCGGGAGCGCCAGGTCCTCGTGGCCCTCGTCTCCGGCCGATCGGTGCTGGAGATCGCGGAGGAACTGCAATTGGCGTCCAACACGGTGAGCACGTACAAGAGTCGCCTGATGGACAAGCTCGGCCAGGCGACCCTGAGCGATCTCGTCCGCTACGCGCTGCGCCATGGCCTGGTGCAATAGAGCGGCTCGCGTCGCCGCGTGCGCGCTGGCACTGGCGCTGACCTCCTCCGCCTGCGTGGCCCAGGTGGCCGTGATGGCGTCGTACCAGCAGGACGCCGGACTGACCGACATGTCCGTGTCCAGCCTGAGCCAGGCGCCGGACGGCACCCTGTGGATCGGGACCGACAACGGCGTCTTCAGCTTCGACGGATTCCGGGCGCGCCGGGAGCAGATGCCGGATGGCGCGGGACCTGGAATCACGGACATCCAGGCAGACCGGAGAGATCGGCTCTGGGTCGCCACGGATACCGGGCTCTACATGCGCCGCGTGGTTGCGGGCCGGGCGCATTGGAGCGCGGTCGTGCGACCGGATGGCGTCGCTCTGGGGGTGGAGGGCAAGCAACGCCTCACGGTCGACGAGGACGGCAAGGTCTTCGCGATGGATCGCAGGAGCAGGATCTGGACGGTTCCCGTGGGCGCGGAGGCTGGCCCCCGGTTGGTGGCGATGCCGCTCGCGACGCCCGCCCTCGAACCATTCCATGGCAGCTACGACGCTGCCGGCGGCCCCATTCGAGCCGTCGGCGCCGCGTTGTGGTTCGGTTGCGGCACGGGGCTGTGCCGCTGGCACGCCGGACGCCTGCAGTCCTGGGGCGCTTCCGAGGGTCTGCCTTCGGACACCTGGGCAGCGCTCCTGCGTTCGAAGGACGGCAGCCTGTGGGCCCGGGGCACGACGCACCTGGCATGGCTGGCGCCGGGCGCGGAGCGCTTCGACAGCGTCGACGCGCCGGTCGCCAAGCTGTGGCCGGCCACCATCGCCATGGCACAGGATGCCGCGGGACGAATCCTCACGGCGACTGACGACGGCCTCGCGCGCTGGGATGGCCACGCGTTCACGCACTGGACACCCCGGGAGGGCATCCCGGAGACGGCGGTTCGCGCCTTGCTCGTGGACGCCGACGACGAACTCTGGATCGGGTCGGCCGGTCGCGCCCTGAATCGCTGGATAGGGTATGGGCGGTTCGAGCACTGGACGCCGGCGGCCGGTCTGCCCTCGCCCGTCGTCTGGGGCTTCCGGCGCGACGGCGCGGGGCAATTGCGCGTCGCCACCTCGAAAGGCGTGGCGGGGCTCGATGCCCGCACCCGGCGGTTCTTCACGATCGGCCCGCGATACGCGCCGTCCGTGGGCAGCGGGCTGGCACTGGATGACAAGGGCAAGCTGTGGTGGGTGGACAGCGGCCATGTCCTCACGCTGTGCCCGGGCGCTCGAAACGCCAGCGAGGCGATGCGCGACCCCGCCCTCGAGGAGGCGCTTCAAGCCACCCATTCCATCGTGCTGTCCGGGCCGACGACAGCCTATCGCATCGCGTCCCGCGCGCAGGGCGCGCAACGCGAGCCGCTGCCGCCCGGCATGCCTGACCCTGCGTCCCTGATCACCGTGATCAAGGACGGGGAACACGACTGGTACCTGATCGGCAAGGGAGCCTATCGGATCGACGCCGGGCGCTGGGAACCCCTCAGGAGTCCGGTGGGCGCGACCATCGAAGTGATGGCAGGCGCCTTCTCCGGCCCGTCGGAGTTCTGGGCGGCCGATACGCATGGGATCGCGATCTACCAGGTGGCGGGAACGACCGCGCGCCTGAAGGAGCGGATCGATTCGATGCGCTTCGGCGCAGCCCGGATCACGTTCCTGCATGTCGACCGCGAGGGACGCATCTGGGTCGGTACGAGCCAGGGCGTGCTGGTGCGTTCGAAGGGCCGCTGGACATGGATCGACCGGACCGATGGCCTGCTCTGGAACGACCTGGACGACGACGCCGTCTTCGAGGACGCGGACGGGGCGATCTGGCTCGGATCGAGCATGGGGGCCACCCGCGTGGCACCAGGCTTTGTTCCTCCCGGCGCGACGACCTTGGGCGTGGAGGAGATCCAGTTCGGCGACAAGCCTGCGAGCAGGGTTCCCGCACGCGTGCCGTGGAGCGACCGGCGGATGCGGCTCACGCTTCGCACCCCGCAGATCGGGAGGGGACGCTTCACGCACCTGGAGTACCGCCTCGAGGCGCACCAGTCCTGGCAAGGCCTGGAGGGCAATGTCCTGCAGATCGAGTCACTGGAGGCCGGCAACTATCGCCTGCAGGTCCGGGCTGCGGCCCATGGCGACCTGGCCGATGCCGGGCCGGCCATGGAGGTCGCCTTCAGCATCGAGCCGCCATGGTGGCGCTCCCTGCCTGCACGCGTCGTCTACCTTCTGGCCATCGCAGCAGCCTGGGCGCTGTCGATCCTGGGCCTGCGCGCACGCGCCTCGGCCACGCGCCAGCGGCTCGAGCGCGCCATCGACGACCGCACCGCGGATCTCGAGCGCTCGCGCGAACTCGTGCGCAGCCTGGGCGTCCACAACGCGAAGTCGCTTGAGGAAGAGCGCAAGCGTGTGGCGCGCGAACTCCACGACGAGATGGGCCAGCAGCTGGCAGCATTGCGGATGGAACTTTCGGTGGCGCAACGAAGCAGCGCCCACGCAGACACGTCCGCGCGCGAGAAGGCGCTGGCCGCGCTGACCCACCGCGTCGACGGGCTCGTCGCGAGCATGCGCGCCGTCGTCGGCCAACTGCGGCCACCTGCGCTGGATGGGGGCCTGCAGGTCGCGCTGGCCTGGCTCGCTTCGGAATTCGAGCGCCATGCACAGGTGCCTTGCGACGTCCACGTGGACGAAGACCTGCGCCGAGTCGCTCCCGACGCGGCAACGCTGATATTCCGTATCGCGCAGGAATCCCTGAACAACATTCGCAGGCATGCGGCCGCCAGCCGCGTCCACCTCGAATTGTTCGCGCACGAAGGCCACTGTGAACTGTCGGTGGAGGATGACGGACGCGGCTTCGACGTCGGCGCGGCGCGCTCCGGCTACGGCATCCTCGGCATGGAGGAGCGTGCCCGCGCGCTCGGTGGCACGCTTGTGCTCGACAGCGCTCCGGGCCACGGCGCGACCGTCAGGCTGCGGTTTCCCTGGCCATAGCAGCCCGGTCGCGACAGCCGGCCGCAACCAGCCGAGCTCGGTGGCTCAATGAGCGGCGGGGCCCGCCAACCCGCCCTGCCCGGTGTCGGACAGCCCGGCCCATTCATCCATGGCCTGCATGAAATCGCTCAGCCGGGCATCCGCCACCTGGAACGCCTGGTTCGATGCGCACAGGACGTCGACATCCGCCTCGTCCAGTCCGAGCGCGGCACCGAGGCGTCGGCGAAGGGCGGGCAATCCGCTGCCTTGCCAGGTGTCGGAAAGCATGTTGATGTGATTGATGGCATCCCACAACACGGGCGCGGCCAAGCGGGCCTCGCCGCGGCCCGAAGGAGCTGCCAACGCGCGCTCGAGCAACGCGAGAGCAGGCATGACGGCGCGTGACATCGCGTGCCGATCCAGCGTCCGGGTCAATTCCGCGCCGAGGACGCGTTGCTCCAGCCTGCTTGCCGAGACAGGTTCAGGCGGGGGCGAGGGCTGCATCGCGGACACACCCGGCGGGATCGGAGTGACCGGATTCCATTTCGTGCGGGCAGGCTGGATCCGGACATGCGATCGCACCAGGCGCATCAGGCGCTCGAGCCGGGACAGGATGGCCGGTCGATGCCGGAGGGAAGGTCGGATTGCCATGATTGATCGGTTCCTGGGCCGTCGAGGCAGGATCCGCGTGCAAGCGTGCCAGCGAAGGCGGGCAAAGTCTTGACCGAACACTCACCCACTTGCCGCGACCGGCGTCGCCTGCCGATTCGCGGCCTGGAGCCCTTGCCGTGCGTGCGCCGGCGCCGGGTGCGACCAGGCATCCCCCGGATCGCGGACAATCCAGGCCAACCGATCTACTGCCAGGCCCATGTACCAATCCAGCGCCAGCAAGTCTTCCCGCGTCCGCGTCCTCATCGCCGACGACCACGCCCTGGTGCGCGAGGGACTGCGCAAGATACTCGACCTCGACAAGAGCCTGGAGATCGTCGGCGAAGCCGCGTCGGCGGTCGAAGTGATCGGCCGCCTCGCCGAGGGCGACGTGGACGTGCTCCTGCTCGACCTGTTGATGCCAGGCGCGTCGGGGGTCGACCTGATCGAGCGCGTCGTCGCGGCGCATCGGGAACTTCCGGTATTGGTGCTCACGATGCACGCGGATCCGCACCTCGCGAGGCGATCGCTGGAGGTTGGGGCAATGGGCTACCTCACGAAGGACAGTTCGCCCGAGCTCGTGATCGACGCCATCCACCACGTGTCGACGGGCAGGAGTTACGTCGACCCCTCCCTGGCCGGCGCGCTGCTCAAGCCACGCAGCGCGGCGGACAGTCCGCTCGAGCAGCTGTCCGCACGCGAACGGCAGGTCCTCATGGCGCTCGTGCGAGGTCGCTCGATCGCGGACATCGCCGGCGACCTCCGCCTGGCCGCCAATACCGTCAGCACCTACAAGGGCAGGCTGATGGAGAAGCTGGGGCAGGAGTCCCTCAGCGATCTCGTGCGCTACGCGCTGAAGCTGGGAATCCTGGAATAGCGGTGGCCGTCGCGCGTCGTCGGGCCCGCCAGCCCGGCGGACGTCCCGTGCAGGGCGCCGGCGCTGTGCGGCAGGTCAGCGGGTCCCATGCGCGCTCGATGAGCCCCAGCGACGGCTGCCTCCGCCGGCTTCCGGGCCAGGCGCAACCTGAACTCGCAGCAAGAGTTAGGGCCTGTTCACGCCAAATGCGTGCCCGCGCCGGCTGCCTGCGAGGCTAGAGCCGCAGGCTCACCGACGTTCCCTGCGTCGGGCCGCTTTCTATCGACAACGTTGCTCCGAAGGCTCGCGCGCGTTCCTTCATGCCCATCAATCCATAGCCCTCGATCGGCGCGGCCAGGTCGAACCCCACGCCGTCATCGCGCACCAGCAGTTCCCAGGAACCCGAGACGCGCGCAAAGGAGATGGCCACACGCCGCGCCCTCGCGTGCTTGCGTACGTTGGTCAGCGACTCCTGCGCAATCCGGAACACCGTGCTCGCCACCTCGCCCGGCAGTGCGGCAGACGATCGGTCGCAGTCCACCGTGCACGCCATCGAGCCGTCCCGGCGAATCTCCGAAGCGAGCCACTGCAGCGCGGCGGGCAGCCCGGCATCGAGCGCCGCGGGCCGCAGGCCGGACACGAGGCGCCGGACGCTCGCCACGAGCGCATCGGCGTGCACGAGAAGTTCGTCGACATCAGCGCGCTCGATCCGGCCGCCGTCGTCCGTCCGCACCGCCAGGAAGCACAGTTCCATCCGCAGCGCAGCCAGTTGCTGCCCCAGTTCGTCATGCAGTTCGCGGGACAGTTGGGTGCGCTGCTCCTCGAGGGCACGCGCGTTGTGGTCGCCCAATTCCCGCAGTGCGTGTCGCGATCGTTCGAGCTCGGCCGTGCGCTCCGTGATCGCAGCCTCGAGCGCGCGGCGCTTGACGAAGCGGCGCCGGCGCCCCCTGATCGTCCGACCCTCCAGGAGCCGGGCGACGAACGCGCACCTAGTCCACGAGGCCATGCCGTACCGCGTAGCGCACGAGCTCGCTGAGAGAGGGTTGCCCGAGTTTCTCCATCAGGCGGGACTTGTAGGTGCTGACCGTGCTGGACGCCAGCTTCATCTCGGCGCCGATGTCGATCAGTGGCTTGCCGCGTGCGAGCTCGGCCAGGACCTGGCGCTCTCGCCCGGACAGTCGCGGCACTTGCTGGCCAGCAAGTGATGCCGGAGCGGGCTCAGGAACTGTCCGATCGATCCGCGGGTCGACATAGATGTTCCCGGCGAGCACGTGGTGCACCGCCTCGAGGAGCTGGCGGGGTCCGCAGTCCTTGGAGATGAACCCGCGCGCTCCTTCATCCAGGGTGCTGCGCGCCAGGCCATCGTCGGCGCTCATCGTGATCACGAGGATCGGGATCGCAGGATGGGCCGCCACGACTCGCGCAACCAGGTCGATGCCGCTGCAGCCGGGCATCGAGAGGTCAAGCAGCGCCAGGTCCGCAACCGAGCGGGCCAGCCAGGCAAGCACTTCCCCTGCCGAGCCGGCTTCGCCGACCACCTCGAGGCTGTCGTCGAGCGCGAACACCCGGCGGATACCCGCGCGCACGAGCCCGTGGTCGTCAGCGACGAGGATCCGATGCCTGCCCGGCGGGGGTGAAGTCTGAGTGCGTGTCATTCGTTGGCGCCTCACCTCGAGGCGACGGGGTGGCGAGCGAAGCCCGGCCGCTGCCAGGAGGCGAGATTGTAGATATGCAACTACATGACATCATGCGCTCGCCATCGATCGTTGGCCTCCCGTCGCCTCTCGGGCCGCCGATTGCAAACAAGTTCTCACAGAAGCGGCGCCCTCGCGCTTGATCGACCGGGTGTAGAGTTTATACTACATTCACTCGCTCAACCCTACACCTGCGAAAGATCCTATGCTGCCCTCCTCGTACCACGTGAGCACGACAGCCGCCAGGACCCTTGAGGGCTCCGCGGCGGCGTACCCCGCCCCCCGCAAGGCGCGCCCTCTCTGGACGGCTCGCTTCGAGCAATGCGTCGTGCGGGCAGCGTGCCGGGAGGTGTTCGTCGATGGAGAGGCGCGCGCGCTGCAGCCGCGCGCGTTCGAACTGCTCACCTACCTCATCGAGCATCGCGAGCGAGTCGTCTCCGCCGACGAATTGCTGGACAACATCTGGTGCACCGAGGATGTGCAGTTGGGCTCCCTTGCCGCCGCGATCATGCGCGTGCGTCGCGCCCTGCGCGAGGAGTGCCACGGTCGCGGTTCCATGATCCGCACCTACGCCAAGTTCGGCTATCGCTTCGTGGCCCCGACGACCATCGATTTCCAGGACGAATGACGGCAGCTTCGGCGGTGCCCGCCCCTCGCCAGCGAGCGGATGGCTCCGACGTGCCCCGGACGTCAGGCTCGCCGCCGCGTAACGGTTGGTGAATGCTGCGTGCAGTGGTTGATGCAGGGTGGGTTGGTCATGACAGCGATGGACATCGACGCTAAGTTGCCGTCCTTTCACATGCAGGGGCGGAACGAACGTGAGCAGGACATCGGTTGAGAAGAAGGTGCGCGCGGACAGCCCGGACACCGCCCGGCGGGCGTTTTCGCTGGGCCTGGGCCTGCTGCCGATGTTTCCCATGCTGCCGGGCTGCAGTGCGGGCATGGGGGAAGGCGACCAGTCCTCGCCGAGCCAGGGCCAGCCCGCGCAGGGAAGCGTCCCGGGGGCGCCGGTCACCACGCCCGCCCCCCCGGCGTCCGGGGCTGCGCCTGCGCCGTCAGCCTCCGCGCCTGCGCCGGCAGCGTCCACTCCAGCGACGCCCCAAGCCACGCCGGCTTCGGTCAGCGGAGTCTTCCGGCACCCGGGGCTGCTGGTCACGGGCGATGACTTCACGCGCATCCGCCAATGCATCGCCGCGGGCCAGCAGCCCTGGACGAACTGGTGGAACAAGCTGTGCGCGGACAGCGCCACGAGCCTGGACGCCAAGCCGAACCCGCAGGTGGGCGTGTACCGCGCGGACAATACCAAGTTCGCCATGTACCGCGACATCCAGCGCGCCTGGTGCCTGGCGCTGCGGTGGAAGCTGTCGGACGACCCCCGCTACGCCGACAAGGCGGTGGAGACGCTGGACGCCTGGGCGACCACGCTGCAGGTGATCGGCACCGTTCCCGAGGGTTCGACGGCCCACGACGACCACACCTTCATCCTGCTCGCCGGCATGCAGGGCCACCAGTGGGCCCAGTCCGGCGAGCTCATGCGCGGCTACGCGGGCTGGGCGCCGGCGAACCTGGCGCGCTTCCAGGACATGCTGCTGCGCGTCTTTGCCGGCATCTGCCAGAACCGGCTCGCGAACCCGAGCCTGGGATCCCACGCCAACTGGGACATGTCGTCGCTCTGCGGCGCGCTGGCGATCGGCGTGTTCTGCGACAGGCCCGACCTGTACCGGCAGGCGTGCGACTACTATGCGGCCAACAACCGCGGCAAGCTGCAGATGTTCGGCAACGGCTCCATCGTGCACTCCGTCTACTTCATGCACCCTGGCCATCTGGGCCAGTGGGAGGAGAGCGGCCGCGACCAGGGGCACTCGACGCTGGGCATGTCGCTCGGCGGTGACTTGCTCGAGATGGCCTGGAACCAGGGCGACGACCTGTACGGGCTATACAACAACCGCTTCCTCGCGGCGGCCGAGTACGTCGCGCGCTCCAACCTGCTGGACGAGAACGGCAAGACCTACCCCATGCCGTATGCGCGCGAACAGGATCCGTCGCAACCCCATACGAACCTCTGGACGCAGGTGAACCAGTCGTTCCAGAACGGCCGGAACGCCTGGGAGCCGATCTACAACCACTACGTGAACCGCCTGGGCCTGGCCGCGCCCAACGTGGCGCGCATGGTGGTCCAGTGCGAACCGAACTACTGGTCCGGCAACGGGGACGACATGGTGTTTCCCACCCTGACGCAGCGGCGTCCGGCCTATTCCGGCCCGATGAAGCCGCCATCGGGGCTCACCGCGAGCGTGCGCGACGGCCAGGTCGTGCTGTCCTGGTGGGGGAGCGTCGGCGCGACGTCCTATGTCGTCAGGAGAAGCGCAAGCGCCGCGGGGCCCTTCGGCGACCTGGCCACGGTGTCGGCCAATGGCCTGCTCACCTACACCGACACGCCGCCCAGGGGCACCTGGTTCTATCGGATCGCCATTCTCGCAGGGGGCAGTTCCGGCGTGGTGCGCGCGGCCGTCGCCGGCGAACAGCGCCTGTCGATGCCGCTGGACGGCATGAATGGGGCCGGCACGACGGGCACTTTCCTGAGCCCGGGCGGCGTCCGCAGCGCCGTGCAAGGCACGCTGCTGGACGCGGCGACCTGGGGCGAAGGGCGCCTGGGGAACCAGGCGGTCGCCTTCGACGGCAAGGTGTCGGGCTTGCAGTTGCCGGCGGGCATCTTCGGCGGCCTGGACGACTTCTCCATCGCGCTGTGGGCTTACGCGAATGGCTTGCACTGGGACAGCTGCATGTTCTTCGCGGGCAACGACGGTTTCGGCAACATGTCGATCGCGCCACAGTCTGGCAGCGGCGGCCTTCGATTTTCCATCTGCGCCGCCGGATTCAACGACTCGCAGGGTCTGGAGGCGGCCAGCCCGTTGCCGATCCGGCGCTGGGTGCACGTGGCCGTCACCCTCCAGGGCAGCAGCGGGCGACTCTATGTCGACGGCAAGCAGGTGGCGAGCGCGGACGACATCCTGCTCACGCCGCGCCAGGTGGGCGACCAGGTGGCCTTTCTCGGCCGCAACTGGGCTCACCCCGCCTTCAACGGGCGCCTCCAGGACTTGCGCGTGTACGCGGGTGCACTGAGCCCCGCTGACGTGGAGGCGCTGGCGAAGTAGCCTGGACGCGGCGTCGAGCGCCTGCGGCTGCCGCCGTCGAGCGCCTTCGGCGCGAGGCGCCCCGCGCCGACGACATGCTTCCCGCGAGGGGGCGGGCTGTCCGAGCGGGTCAACCGTTGAAATGGACACCAAAAATATCCATTTTGCCCATTACATCCATTATTACCTGCACTATTCTTCAGTCATCCGGCCGTAGGCAACATGCGCGGTCGGCGGCCGCCGCTACTGCAGGCCGGAAAACGGGGCGTCGGATGCGAGATGCCCACCCGTCGTCGCCGGAGGCTCCCATGAAACGCCACATCGATTCGACCGCTGCCTCCCGGCCGGCGACAACGGCGCTCCGCAGTCGCTGCCGGAGATCGCCTCCGGTCGGCGACGCCGCTCGATGCGTGGCCGCGTGCCCGGCTCGTCCATGAACGCGCGCGCTTCGTGGGCGCTGGCCCAGGAGGAATACCGCATCGCGCGCGAAGGCATCGCGGCGCTGGAACAGGCGGTACCCGCCTTTCGCAGCCAGGTGCGCGGCTTCCGCGTCCCGATCGATGACTTCCTGGCATCCGATGCCGCGACGACGGCCGGCGGCCTGGCACGCCTCGCACAGACGCTCCATGCGCAGGCGGAGCATCTGTCCGCCGCTCGGCGTGCCATCGCGTCTCATGTCGCGATGGCCAGGGCGTCGCTCGGGCGATACCAGGCACACCTGCAGGCGGCCGACGACGGACGGGACGCCTTCAGGCAGCTCAAGCGCATCGTCGAAGGTGCCACGCAAGGGATCTCGGAGACGGAGGACCTGATCGCCGATGCGGATCGTCTGCTGCAGCAGGCCGCCGCCCACCTGCTGGAGGGCGCCTTGAAGTTCGACTTGCCTCCCGCGGCGGAGCAACTGGCCCGGCGTCTCATCGATCGCGCCAGGACATCGTGCGGCGACTGACGTCGAAGGCGCCGGACGCACCCGTTCGCCATGGCGGCGGACCGATGCAGATAGGTATTTGCCCTCTTTAGTTCAGTCATCGCACGAACTATTCTCCGAACGCTGGATGGGGGATGGTCCAGAGCGCAGCGCATGTCGCTGCATTCTTTTCCTCGAGTGATTTATCGATATATCAAGTCCAGGGATGCGCGGCCAGGTCCAGGCCGCACTCCCTCACCTCGTATCGCCCCCACCGTTCCCCACCTCATCGACGCGACCCGAAGATGCGAACAGACGATCACCCCCCCGGTTCGGCGCTGACGCGCCGCACGTTCCTGCAGACGGCCGCCGCCGGCAGCGCCATCGTCGCACCGGCTGCGCGCGCGGCGACACCTGCCTTCACGCCGCAGTGGGACTCGCTGGTCGGCGGCTATCGGGCGCCCGAATGGTTCCGCGACGCCAAGTTCGGCATCTGGGCCCACTGGACGGCGCAATGCGTTCCGGAGATGGGCGACTGGTACGCCCGCAACATGTATCTCCAGGGCAACTGGCAGTACGAACACCACGTCCGGACCTATGGACACCCGACGCAGGTGGGATTCATGGAGATGCAGAACCGCTGGAAGGCGGAACACTGGGACCCCGAGGCGCTGCTCGATCTGTACGTCAAGGCCGGCGCGCGCTATTTCGTCGCGCTTGCCAACCATCATGACAACTTCGACGCCTACGATTCGAAGTACCACGGGTGGAACAGTGTCCGCGTGGGCCCCCGGCGCGACATCGTCGGCACCTGGGCCAAGGCGGCGCGCGCGCGCGGCCTGCGTTTCGGCGTCAGCAACCATTCGGCCCATGCCTGGCACTGGCAGCAGGCTGCCTACGGGTACGACCCGGAGGGACCGCTCGCGGGCCAGCGCTACGACGCCTGGAAGCTGAGCCAGGCCGATGGGCGCGGCAAGTGGTGGGAAGGGCTCGACCCGCAGGACCTCTACACGGGCCGCAACATGGTGATGCCCGACGGCATCGAGACCGTGCGCACCGCCAACGAGTGGCATGAGCAGAACGATCGTCAATGGGACGAGAAGGCGCCCCTGCAGAATCCCGCCTTCACCCGGCGCTGGTTCCTGCGCTGCCGCGACCTCATCGACACGTATCGACCAGACCTCATCTATTTCGACAACTCCGGCCTGCCGCTTGGACAGGCCGGCCTGGACATCGCCGCCCACTACTACAACGCCAGCATGGCCTGGCACGGCGGCAAGCTGGAGGCGGTCATCAACGCCAAGCAGCTCCCGCCCGAGCGGCGTGCGGCGCTGGTCGAGGACGTGGAACGGGGGTTCCGCGAAGGCATCGAGCCGCTGCCCTGGCAGACGGACACCTGCCTGGGCGACTGGCACTACAACCGCGGCATCTTCGAGCACCACACCTACAAGGACGCGACCGCCGTCATCCACCGCCTGTGCGACATCGTGTCCAAGAACGGCAACCTGCTGCTGTCCGTGCCGCTGCGCGGTGACGGGACCATCGACTCCGACGAGCGCAAGGTGCTCGAGGGCATCGCCGCCTGGATGGGTCGCAACGGCGAGGCCATCCACGGAACGCGGCCCTGGCGCAGCTTCGGCGAAGGGCCGACGCGCGTGGTCGGCGGCATGTTCAGCGAGGGCAGCTCGCAGCCTCTGTCGGCGGAAGACATCCGCTTCACCACGAGGGACGGTGCGCTGTACGCGATCGCGCTGGGCTGGCCCAAGAGCGGCGCGCTGCGCATTGCCGCACTGGCCCAGGGGTCCGCGCTCGCCCCGGGCCTGATCGAACGCGTGGAGGCGCTCGGCGCGCCCGACAGCCTGGCCTTCACCCGCAGCAACCGCGGGCTGGAGGTCAAGCTGCCCGAGGGGCTTGCAGGCACGCCCGCGGTCGTGCTCAAGATCCGCGGCCCGGGACTCGCCTGAGAATCCGCGTCGTTTCCGCACGACCCACGCCCCACTTGTTCATGGCGCGCCGCCATCGCGCCATGCCGTCAACCGCAGGACGACAATGACCTTGCCCTTCCCTCTCAGACTGCTCGCCGCCTGTGCGCTCGTGTCCTTCCTCAACGTCGCCACTGCGATCGAACCGGCGCATGCGGAACTGGTCGTCGAGGCGCAAGGCGCCGGGCCGCGCATCGATCCCGACATCTACGGCCAGTTCGCCGAGCAGCTGGGCGCCGGAATCTACGGCGGGCTGTGGGTCGGGCCGGAGTCGCCTATCCCCAACACGCGCGGCTGGCGCAACGACGTGGTCCAGGCGCTGCGCCGCCTGCAGGTTCCGGTGGTGCGCTGGCCCGGCGGCTGCTTTGCCGACGATTACGACTGGCGCGACGGCATCGGCGATCCTGCGAAGCGCCCGGTGCGGCTCAACCGCTGGTGGGGCGGCGTGCCGGAGACCAACCGCGTGGGCACCCACGAATTCATGGACCTGGCCGAGCAGCTCGGCGCAGAGGTGGTCATTGCCGGCAACATGGGGTCGATGTCGCCGCGTGACATGAGCCAATGGCTCGAGTACATGACGGCGACCGGGCCGTCCGCACTCACCGACGAGCGCCGCCGCAACGGTCGCGACAAGCCCTGGAAGGTCAAGTACATCGGCGTGGGCAACGAGAGCTGGGGGTGCGGCGGCAACATGCGGCCGGAATACCAATCCGACCTGCACAACCGCTATGCCACGTTCCTGAACGGCGGTGCCCTGCGCATCGCCTCGGGCGACGGCACCGGCAACGACCACCTGATCGACGTGTTGATGGAGCGCTCCATCGGCCAGATGGACGCGTTGACGCTGCACTACTACACGATGCCCGGAGACTGGTCGAAGAAGGGCTCGGCCACCGGCTTCGATGCGGGCGAATGGGCGCACACGCTGAAGGTGGCGCGGGGGATCGAAGGCCGCATCGAGGCCATCGAGGCCGTCATGGACAAGCGCGATCCGAAGCGGCGCATCGGCTTGTTCATCGACGAATGGGGCACCTGGTACGACACGGAGCCCGGAACCAATCCCGGCTTCCTGTACCAGCAGAACACGTTGCGCGACGCCCTCGTGGCGGCGTTGACGCTCGACGTGTTCCACCGCCATACCGACCGGGTGCGCATGACCAGCATCGCCCAGATGGTCAACGTGCTGCAGTCGATGGTGCTGGCCGACGGCCCGCGGATGCTGCTGACGCCGACGTACCACGTGTACGACATGTACAAGCCGTTCAAGGGCGCGACCCCGCTGAAGATCACCCTGGACACGACCCGCTGGCACCGCGGCGACGACGAACTCCCGGCCGTGGACGCCAGCGTCGCGCGAGGCGCCGACGGCGCCACGGTGCTCGCGCTCGTCAACCTCGATCCCGAGAGGCCGGCGCATGTCCGCACGAACCTCAAGGGCGAATTCCGCGGAAGCATCCTGACCGCCGCAGCGATGGATGCGCACAACACGTTCGACCGGCCGCGCGCCATCGAGCCGGCGCCCTTCTCGGCCCACGGCGGTGCGGACGGATTGACGCTCGACCTGCCGCCCAGGGCCGTGCTCGTCGTCCGTGCGCCCGCCCACCAGTGAGTCCACGATGGCACGCGCCCTGATCCAGCACGCCGGCGCGCAGATCCGCTCCGGCGCGCTCGCCGTCATCGCCGTCGCGCTGCTGGCCGGCTGCGCCGCCGCGCCGCAGCCCGTCCGACCCGCTGCGACGACGTCGCCGCCTCCGAGCATGGCGGAGCTCTGCGCGCGCATGACCCCGGGCATCAACCTGGGCAACACGCTCGAGGCCCTGCCCAATGAGACGGCGTGGGGCAATCCGAAGCCGACGCAGGCCTTGATGGAGGGCTACAGGGCCGCCGGATTTCGCAGCGTTCGCATCCCCGTGGCCTGGCGACCCTACGAAGATCCGCAGCACCACATCGACGCCAGGTGGATGGCCCACGTCAAGGAGGTGGTCGACCAGGCACGGCGCGCCGACCTCTACGTGATGATCAACACGCATTGGGACGGCGGCTGGATGAACCATCCCACCGAGGACCACAAGGCGGCGATCCAGGCGCAGCTGGCGGCCTACTGGGCCCAGATCGCGACGGCTTTCAAGGACTACGACGATCGCTTGCTGTTCGCCGGCAGCAACGAGGTCGGCGTGGAGAACTCCGTGGCACCGCCGACGCCCGAGCAGGCCGCCGTGCAGAACGCCTTCAACCAGACCTTCGTCGATACCGTGCGCGCCACCGGCGGCCGCAACGCCACGCGCTATCTCGTCGTGCAGAGCTTCAGCACGAACATCGACCACGCTATCCGGTTCTCGACGGTTCCACGAGACAGCGTGCCCGGCCGACTGCTGATGGAAGTGCACTACTACGACCCCTACAACTTCACCATCAACGGCAAGAGCAGCGTGTGGCAATGGGGCAAGCGGGCGACCGATCGCGCCGCATCGGATCCCTGGGCCGATGAACCCTGGGTCGACAGGCAGTTCGACCAGATGAAGCGCCACTACGTCGACCGCGGCGTGGGCGTGATCGTCGGCGAATACGGCGCCTACGCCAAGCCCGGATTCCCGGGTTCCGAGTCGTACGTCAGGGACTGGGCCCGCTATGTGACCGGCGCCATCCGCAGCAACGGCCTGGTCCCGATGTGGTGGGACGTCGGCGCGCTCGTCGACCGCCGTACGGGCGCGCAGAAGGATCCTGAGCTCATCCAGGCGATCGTCGGCACGCCGCGATGAACAAGACAGCTCGAGCTCGGCGAGGCGCCTCAGGCCGCCATTTCGACGGATGCCTCGCCGTCGAGCGTGGCCATGAGCGGTCGCGTGAGGCGGTAGCGCACGAGCGCGGCGGCGCCGACGGCGACCGCGTCGCGGCCGAAGCGCGAGCTGCGGACATTCGGTGGCGGAAGGTTGGCGGCCGCGGCGTACGCGGTGAGCGTGCGCAGGGCAGGCTGGAGGAAGACATCGCCGAGCTCTGCCATCTGTCCGCCGATCACGATCGAGCCGGGATCGTACGCCGAGGCGAGGTTCTGCAGCAGCACGCCCAGGTAACCGCCGGCCTTCTTGATGGCCCGCAGGGTCTCGGGATGCCGTTCCTGCATCAGCCGCCGGATCTCGCGCAGCGGATGCGGATGCTCTTCCTCCGTGCCCAGGATGGCGCGCGGGCCGATCAGCGCTTCCGCGCACCCCCGACGTCCGCACGAGCACATGGGCCCGTTGATGTGGAGCACCATGTGGCCGACCTCTCCCGCGAAGCCCCGCCTGCCGGTGAGCAATCGATCGCTGAAGATCACGCCGGCGCCCACGCCCTGGTTCATGCTCAGGTACAGCAGCGGGTCGGAGGCGATCGACGGATTGAATTCGACCTCGCCCAATGCGGCGACGTCGGCCTCGTTCTGCAGGAACATCGGCACGCCCGCGAGCGCCGTGCCGGCGAGCTTCTCCCGCAACATGGATCCGACCGGCACGTCGCGCCAGCCAAGGTTCGGGGCGAAATGCAGGAAGCCAGTGTCCTCGTCCACCCCGCCGGGCAGGCCCACGCCGATCCCGACCACGCGCTGCTTGTTCGAATTGAGCTGCGCCCGGACGGTCAGCATGGCATTGGCCAATGCGCCGACACAGGCCTTGGCCGACTTGCCGGCGCCGAAGTTCGCCGTCGCGCTGGCCAGGACATCACCGGTCAGGCTCGTGGCGACGACGCGTGCAGACTCGATGTCGACTTCGGCCCCGATCAGCAGCAAGCGCTCCTGGTCGATGAACATCGGTGTCGGCCGCCTGCCCAGATCGCCCGTGGCGACGACCTCGCGCTCGCACATCCAGCCTTCCTCGATGAGCTCGCGCACGATGGTGCTGACGGTGGACTTGGTCAACCCGGCGGCGGCAGCCAGGTCAGCCCTCGACATGCCCGGATGCGCGAACAGCTGGCGCACCAGCGACATGCGGTTGATGTCCTTGAGCAGTTGCTGGTGGCCAGCGGAGTCGGCTGTCACGGCTTGTTCCCTTGGTTTGTTCTGGGCCGACGATCGACGACCCGGGTTGCCGGGACGGACAGATCAAGCCGCATCATTCGACTTTTATGTTAGTTCGGTCGCTGCACGAATGAAACGGAGTTTACACCTAGCAATGAACCGCCCGGTTCGCGGGGCTGCCCGCACCGCGGCTCAGGGGTTCTTGCGCCGTCGGCGCCACGCTCCCAGGACCCGGGTCAACCGCCTTCACGTGGTTACCGACCCCTCGACCGGCGATCGACCGTCTTCCTGGCGTGAAGTGAATTCGCAGGCGGATGCCGTCTGGCCGGGGCCCACGTCCGCCGCTGCGCGAAGGCGGGCGTCCCTGCAGGCTTGCTTCCGGACCGCATCGGCACCTGCCGGTTCCGCAGTGTAGCGGCCACCGCGGGCCAGCCAGGCCAGGCCCGCCCGACCATCGCGTCCTTTCCGGCCTGGCAACTCTCACGGCGATGCCATGACCATCTCCAGCACCGTCACCGGTTGCCCGCGATGCTGCGGCTCGACCGACACCGCCAGGCCGTCCGGGCCGCTGCGCCACGCCACGGATTCGCCCGAGAGGTTCCGCACCTGCAGCACGCTCCGGGGCATCGCCGGCAGCGCCAGGTCGGCTGCAGGCCACGCGTGCACGAACAGGAAGGCTCGATCTCCCGCCTGGGTCATGCCCCAGAGGCCATCGACTGGTTCGAGGGGCCCGGGGCGGGTGCCGTACACGGCGTGGCCGTAGCGCTCGAGCCAGTGCCCGACCTCGCGCAGCGTCCGCGCCTGCAACGGCGGGATGACGCCATCGGCGTCCGGCCCGACATTGGCCAGGACGTTGCCGTTGCGAACCACGGCGTCCACCAGCAGGGTCACGACCTCGCCGGCACTCATCACGCGCACCTCGGGGACATAGCCCCAGGCGCCGTTGAGGCTGAACGTCTTCTCCCACGGCTTGCCGCGGATCGGCCCTTTGATCCGCGCAGGCCCCTCCTCGACATCGAAGTCGCCTTGCCAGCCGGATCGCGGGTTGATCACGATCCTGGGCTGGTAGCGTCGCACCATCCGATTGAGCCTGTCCGGCTCCCAGAACCAGGCCGCGTCCGCGTCCGTGCCCTGGTGGGCCAGCCAGCCGCCGTCGTACCAGAGGATGTCGATGGGCCCGTAGTTGCGCATCAATTCCTCGACCTGCCCGTAGGTCTGCTGCTTGAGCAAGCGCGCGTTCTCCGGCATCTCCCTGGGATGGAAATAGGCCGGGAAGCGCCAGTCCAGGGGTGAGTAGTAGAAGCCCACGCGCAAGCCCCGGCGCCTCACGGCCCTCACCCACGGCGCGACCAGGTCACGTCGCGCGGCCGAATGCGCTGCGTCGAAGTGCCGGTAGCTCGCGCGGCTCGCGAACAGCGCAAAGCCGTCGTGATGGCGCGTGGTCAGGACCATGTAGCGCGCACCCGCGCGGCTCGCGAGATCGGCCCAGGCATCCGGGTCGTAGTGGCGGGGGTTGAAGCGGCGGGCGAGCGCTGCGTACTCCTGCGGTGGCACCTTGTCGGCGAACATGTGCCATTCGCCCCGGGCGGGGATCGCATAGAGGCCCCAATGCACGAACACGCCGAACTTCGAGTCGCGCCACCACTTGAGGTCTTCCGGCGGCAACAGCAAGCCGGGTGCGAGCGCCGCATCCGCATTGGCGGACTTGAGCGCGGAACGCTGTTCGTCGGTCACGCCGCCCGGCGCCGCCGCCGCGGCCCACCGCGGCAGCAGCGACGCAGCAGCGGCCGCGTGGAGCAACGATCGGCGGCTCACCTCGCCGGCCCGGCTGCCAATGATCAATTCCGACTCCCTTCAGGCAGGAACGCTGACGCCCCTGCGTCTGCAGTGCGAAGGGCGCCGGTCGCCAGGGCCCTTCGCACGATCGGCGCGATGCGGTCGTGGGTTCGGCGGGAGGCGCCTCGCTGCTCGCGCAGGCGCCTCCCGTGGACGCTCAGAACTCGTAGCGCGCGCTCAGCCGATAGCTGCGGCCCGGCTCGAACCAGGCCCGGCCCATGTCCCCGATGTGCTGCTGCTGGGTCTGCCGGATCACGATGTCGGTCAGGTTCGTCGCGCTGAGCGAGAACATCAGCTTGTCCGAGAACTTGTAGTCGAGCCCGGCGTCCCACTGGCCGGTCGCCTCCTGCCACGTCGGCAGGCTCCAGGACGTGTCCTGGGCCGCGTGGCGGGCCGGATCGGCACTGGTGCCATGGTCGCCCTGCGTGCCATTGACGTTGACGCCCTGCAGGAAGCGCGACCGCCAGCTGTAGGCCAGGCGCGCGGACAGGGGCCCCGCGTCGTACAGGAGGGCGAAGTTGAAGGCGTTCCTGGACAAGTACTGGATCGGGAGCGACTGGAACGGCAGCCCGTTGGTATCGCAGCCATAGAGGCTGAGGTTGCCATTGTTGAACGAGTCCTTGGCCGGGCAGTAGGGCAGGCTGAACGGATGGTAGAGCTTCTGCGCGCTATGGATGTAGGTGTAGTTGGCGGAGACGCCGAAGCCCTTCAGCCAGTCCGGCAACGCGCTCTCCAGCCCGGGCAGGCGGTCGAAGTAGGTCGAGCCCCCGATCTCCAGGCCGCCGATGGTGCCCTTGGCCACGTTGTCCTGCGCGCTGACGACGAAGGCCTGGGAATTTCCGGCCACGTCGCGATAGTTCTCCACGTGCGCGGACTGCAGGATGATGTCCTTCAACTGCTTGAAGAAGACATCGGCGGTCAGGGTCGTCCCGGAGCGCGGATACCACTCCAGGCTCATGTCGTAGTTGTTGGACTTGATGGGCTTGAGGAAGGGATTGCCGTTGTTCTTGGCGGCACCGGTGTAGGTGATCCCGGTGACGGCGCTGTTGCTGTCGGTCGTGACGTTCTGGCTCAGCTTCACGTAGTCCTGCAGATCGCCGAATCCAGGCCGGTACATGCCCTGCGACAAGGCCAGGCGCGCCTGCAGCTTGTCTGTCAGGTCCGTCTTCAGGTTCAGGCTGGGCAGGAAGTCGAAGAACGACCGCACGACCACGTGCGGTGCGGTAATGGCGGCAGGATCGAACACCGGCACGTCGGGCGGCGGGTTCTGCGGCGGCGTGAAGATCGTGTAGCCGTTGGCCGCCGTCCGCGTGTGGACCACTCGAAGGCCGAGATTGCCTTCGATCGGGAACTTCAACTCGTCGTCACTGAAGCGCAAGGTGCCATAGACGGCCTGGGTCTGCTCCTTGACCTTGCTCGTGTTGGACGGGTCGCCGTCGAAGGTCATCGGCTTCCAGTCCTTGCCGTCCTGGGAGCAGTCGTTCGTCGATCCGTAGAGCGCCTTGCCGTCCAGGCATTCCATCTGCAGGATCTGGGGCAGGTTCGCATAGGTCCCGGGGTAGCCCTTGACCAGAGCCATGCTGGGCGCGACGAGGTTGGGCGGCGATCCGGACTTGCCGTTGAAGAAGTCGTTGAAGGCGACGGTCTGCGTCGGAACGAGCGACGCGTAGCGCGGATCGCTGAAATAGCCGAAGGTGCCGCGGTGCTGCCAGCCTTGCCCGTCGTTCGGCCCAGGCAGTTGCCCCGGAACGTTCGTCTGCTTGACGGCCCACGGCTGGGCGAGGCTGTACCAGCCCGTGCCGCTGCCCTCGACGTTGGTGGACGACCGGTCCGTCACGCGGACACCGAAGCGCACGTCGCGCAGGAAGCGACCGTCGATCTTCGCCTGCGCGTCCGCCTTCCAGGCCACCAGGTCGCCGCTCGCCTTGCCGATGGACGGCATCACGTTGAACAGGAAGTAGTTCTTCGGGTCCGCCAGGAAGGCCCTGGTCGTCTGGTCGAAGTCCAGCCGGGGCACGCGCCCTTGCATGTCGACCGACATGCTCGGGATGAAGGTGCCGAGCGCCACGACGCTGTTCTGGCTGCTGTCCGTGGCGTGGACCCACTGGATGTCGTTCTGGACGGACCAGACGTCATTGACATCCCACTTGAAGTTCCAGGAGATGTCGCGGGTCTGCGAGCGGCTCGACGAGTAGCCCGCGTCAACGTTGAACCCGAGCCCGCCGGCGGCGTAGTTGTTGGCGCCCAGGCCGCCGAACGGATACGTGTACGTTCCGGCCCGCAGCACGCCGTTGCTGTCGTAGACGGGATTGCCGATCTGCGACTTGTAGGGATCCTCCACCGCGGTGAACAGCGCGTGCTCGGTGTTCATGTCGCGATAGGACGAGTTGAAGATCGTCAACGACGATTGCTTGGTGGCGTTCTTCCATTGCAGCGCCGCGTAGATGCCGGTGCGATCGGTCTGGCTGGTGTTGGTGCGCCAGGACGCGGACTTCGGTACCCAGACCGTCTGGCCCTGGACCAGGTCGGTGCGCGGGAAGAACGCGTCCTGCTGGATCGTGTCGTTATGGGTGTTGTTGCGGTTCTTGGACAGGTCCAGCAACGCGCCCCATTCGCCCGCATCGTTGCTCCAACGTGTGCTGTAGAGGCCGGAGACCGCGGGCGAATGCTTGTGGCCCAGCGCGGAGTAGTTGTCGGAGACGGAGACGACCGACTTGGTGCCCTTGTAGTCGAAGGGCAGCGCCGTGCGCAGGTCGACCTGGCCGCTGATGCCGCCCTCGATGAGCTCGGCCGGCGGATTCTTGTGCACCAGCACCGCCGACATGAGTTCGGAAGGAACGTCGCCCCAGCTCAGCTCGCGACCCGGCCAACCGGCGGAAAACGATTCGCGGCCATTGAGCGTGGACGATCCCCAGGACAACCCGCGCACCTGGATCCCCGAGCCCTCCACCGAGAAGTGCTCCGGATCGCCCCGGGACCGGTTACGGTCCATGGTGACGCCGACCACGCGCTGCAGGACCTCGGTGATCGACTTGTCCGGCAGCTTGCCGGCCTCTTCGGCGACGACGCCGTCGACGATGTCCTCGGCGTTGCGCTTGATCGCCTGGGCCGACTGCAGCGCCGCGCGCTGGCCCGTCACCACGACCTTCTGGGCCTCGTCGGCGCCGCCGGCCTGGCTGGCGGCCGACGCCGGTGCCGAGGCCGCAGCAGGGGCCGCGGCCGTCTGCGCGGCCGCTCCGCCCGCGCAGAACAGAAGCGCCTGCGCCGCGGCGATCGACAACGTCGACTTGCTGAAGTGTCTCCTCATTCTCATCTACCCTTTTTCAATTGCTCTGGAGGCCGGCCTCTGGACGAGGCTGGGTGGTGGGTTCATGCATCCTGCGGCGCGTGAGCGCGCTGGCCGGTGCCGGCCCCTCGCCGGCGTGCATGCGGTCCGTGTCGATGCGGGCACCGCCACCGTTCAGGGGCGTGCTGCCGTTCGGGCCCGCGGGCAGGCGCTCACTGGAACGTGATGGCTCCGCCGACGGTGATCGCCGTGGTATAGCTGGGGTCGGTGGGCGTCGTCTCGGACGCCGATGTGTTGGCCTGGCCCGCCTCGAACTTGACCTGCACGATCGGGTAGTTCGCGAGCTCGTCGGCGGCCACCAGGCCGCTCAAGCCACAGTTCTCCGACAGCGCGGTGAAGGCGCCGAGCTGGAGCTCGTAGCCCTGGAGGCTGGCGGCCGAGGGCGTCATGACGGTCTGCAGCGCCACGTTGCAGGGCTTGTTGTTGTCGGACGCCTTGAGCGCGAAGTGTCCGAGGATGAGCGTCACCTTCACGTCGGCGTTGTGCTTGGTCGAATCGGCGGGGTTGGCGGTGCCGTACCAGGCCGCGTTCTCGGCCAGCTGGAACTTGACCGTCGACTGCTTGTCGATCCGGATGCCCGTCGTCGTATCGGCGGTGGTGTCGAACCCCGTGACGCCAGGGGCGAAGATCGAAAACCCGGCGTAACCGCCCATCCAGTTGTCCGAATTCGGATGCTTGGGGTCGCTCGGCTGGATCGAGTAGGTGAAGGTGAAGCTGCTGCCATCGCCGGCGATGCTGCTCGAGCACCAGTTCGGATCGCTGCACCACCAGCCGTCCTTGTTGCTGCCGGCGCCCGTGCTGATGCCGCCACCTTCGAGCGTGGCGCTGGTCGACTGGTACCCCGATGCGAAGGTCAGCACCGGCGGCGGCGCATCGCCCACCGTGAACGTCACGCTCACCGCCACCGCGGGGGTGTAGCTGCCGTTGCCCGGCTGCGACGCGGTGATCGAGCACTGCCCGCGCGACACCAGCGTCAGCGCCGCGCCGTTGACGGTGCAGACGTCCGGCGTGGTGGAGACATACGTGATGTCCAGACCCGAATCGGACGTGGCGCCCAGCGTCGCCGGCGTGCCGCCGAAGGCCTGGAAGCCCGGGGACGGGAAGGTGATGGCCTGGCCATGCGGCAGGATCTTGAACAGCTGCTGGGCCGGCAGCGCGCTGGCGAACTGCGCGTTGCCGTCCTGCGTCGCGGTGACCGAGCACTCGCCGACGGACACCGCCACCAGCTTGCCGTCGCTGATGGTGCAGGTCGACGGCGTATTCGAGGCGAACGTCACGGCAAGCCCGGACGTCGATGTCGCGGTCAGCGGCGCCGCGTCGGTGGCCAGGTAGCGCGTTCCCGGATACGGGAAGTCGATGGACTGGGTCGTGGTGGCGGACGATCCGCCGCCGCCGCACGCGGACAGCATGGCACTGCACGCAACGGCGAGGGTCGCAGTCCGGGTGAGGATGGTCGCTTGTCTCATGTCTTTTTTTCCTGTATTCCGGGCGGCGATTGCCCGCATTTCAAATGCCCGCGTCGCCCGCTTCACGGCAGCGCCGACACACTCGATCGCGCCGGAAGGGATGGCCCATCCCGGCCTGGGAGATATCGCCCGACGTCACGCAGACGGGCTGGGGTACCGGCGACTGCCCGACGTAGCGCGCCCGGCGACGACGCACCCCCTGGCACCGCGGCTGCGATCTGCAGCGGGGGTGCGCCGCCGACACATGACCCGCGCATCGTTTGCCGGTCGACTGTGTCCGCCTGGAAATGCTAGTTCGGGCGATGACCGAACAAATCTGGTGAAAACACCTACCACTGCTGAGTCGTCGAATTGCCACGTCACACAGTGAGTTAACGCAATGACAAGAGCTCGTTCATTAGTTTTATGGTGCACTAATGAGGGTCCGCTGCGCGGGACGTACGCCATCCAGCACCCCCGCGGTACAGGGGGCTCGATGCCGCAGGAGCCACGCCCGGAGCCGCTCGACCCCGCGTCGTGGATGCCCCGCCTCCCGCTGCAAAAAGGGAGCCGGACACGGCTTCCCGGCGGCAGGGCCGCAGGGTCTCGTGCGTCCGGCACCACGCTTGCAGGAGACGCGTCGATCCTATTGACCGATCGGGGAACTGTCATAACGAAGATATGACGTGCACGGGCGGAGAGGACGGCCGAGGTTCGAGGCGATTGCATTGCGCGCCCGGCCCACGGGTAAGCACTACGGTCGTTCGTTCGACAACCAAATTAATATCCCACGCAATGTCTCTCGCCACCGCGCTGGGCCACGATTGATTTAGCGCTATATCACCGCCCAGGACGACCGCATCGGGCCGACTCGCCCTGGCCGGGAAGACCGATCCAGACACAGCCATGACCGTCGCGCGCGGCGCGGTCGTCAGCCGATCCACCGAGGTTCTCATGCTCCAGATTTCCCAAGGCGACTTCTCCAGCGACCATCGGGCTCCGGTCGCCGTCGCTACCGCGAAGCCGGCCCGGAAGGTTGCCGCGCCCGGCCTGCGCTTCGGACGCTGCGAGCTGCGACCGGCTTCGCGCGAGCTGCGCGTGGACGGGCAATGCCGGCAGATCCAGCCGCGCCCGTTCGACCTGCTCGTCTACCTGATCGAACATCGCGACCGCGTGCTGTCGATGGACGAACTGCTCGACGTCGTCTGGTGCGAGCGGATCGTGCAGCCGAGTTCGCTGACCGTCGCCATCAACCGCATCCGCAGCGTGCTCGGGGATGAGCGCGGCGAGATCATTCGCACCCACCATCGCGTGGGCTATCGCTTCGTGGCGGAATTGGAGAGTAGCGACCTGCCCTTCGCTTCGGGGCAGGCCTGAGCGGCGCCGGCAGCGTGTCCGTCCATCGTTCATTGATCTGGCTGCTCGCGCTGGCGTCAGCCGCCTGCGCGCCGGTGCGCAGCGGCGAGCCCGTCAGCCCTGCGCAGGCTCGCGCCGAATTCGCGCGGCCCATCTTGTTGGCGCCCGATGACGTGCGTGCGTTTCCCGAGCCGCCGCGGGGGTTCGCCGACCCGGCCCCGGGCGTGCCCGCCGGGCGCATCGAGGATCTCGCCTATCGATCGGACGTCACCGGGACGCGTCGCCAGGCACGCATCTACCTGCCTGCGGGCTACGATTCGAGCCGCCGGTACCCGGTGCTGTATCTGCTGCACGGCATCGGCGGCAACCAGGACGAATGGCGCGGCTACGTGCGCGCGCCCGCCATCCTTGACCATCTCCTGGCATCGGGCCGCGCGGTGCCGATGATCGTGGTGATGCCCAACGGCCGGGCGCTGGCGGACGACGCACCGCCGCCCGCGGACAAGGTGTTCACGCCGGCCAACGCGGCCGGGTTCGACAGGTTCGAACGCGACCTGCTCGACTTCCTGATTCCCGCGGTGGATGCGACCTATCCGACGATGGCCGATCCCGCGCACCGCGCCATCGCCGGGTTGTCGATGGGCGGCGGGCAGGCGCTCGACTTCGGGCTGGCCCACCTGGACAGGTTCGCCTGGGTGGGCGGGTTCTCCCCCGCGCCGAACACGCGCAGCATCGACGAACTGATTCCCGACCCCGCACGAGCCCGGCGCGACCTGCGCCTGCTCTACCTGTCATGCGGCAATCGGGATGGCCTCATCAATGTCTCGCAGACGGTGCACCGAGGCCTGGCGCGGCACGCCGTCCCGCACGTCTGGAACGTCGACGAACACGGGCACGACCGCGACAGCTGGGCGGAGAACCTCCATCACTTCGCGCAGCTGATCTTCCGCTGAGGCGCGCGGTCGCAGGTGCCCGCAGCGCCGGCCAGGGCCTGTTCACACCGGAGGCCCTGAGCTCAGCCGCCCTGCTCCAGCAGCTCGACGCCCAGGGGTTCCAGCCGCAGTGCACCCGTCCAGCGCCTGCCGCTCAACACCCCTCGCATCGCGCCCTCGATCGGCACCTCCCTGGCCTCGCCCGTCGTGTTGACGTACAGCACCCGACCATCGACGACGCGCGCCACCACGCCCTCGGGCGTCCTCGGCCCCGGCTGCAGTCCCAGGTCGGCATAGAGCTGCCGGTACAGCGGGCGCATCAGCGGCGCCTGCGCGGTCGCGGCCACGTAGATGGCGCGCCCCTTGCCGAACCGATTGAGCGTCACCGCGGGCGCCTGCCCATCGACATTGGAAAAGCGCGCGAGGACCTCGGCGGTCGAGGGTTCCAGTACCTCGTAGAACCCATCCGCCAGCTTGACGTCCTCGCCGGCGAGGGTGGTGCGCAACCCGCCGGCGTCGTAGAACGCGTCGGTGCGCAACCCGAACACGTCGGCCAGCCCCCCGGGCAGCGGCGTGTCGTGCCACTGGTCGTGGTCGTCCACCTTGGCCGACTGCGCCGTCATGACGACGGTGCCGCCGCCGGCCACGTACTTGCGCAGATTCTCCGTCGACGCCCGATCCAGCAGGTACATGCCGGGAACGACCACCAGCTTGTAGCGACCCAGGTCCTCGTGGCCCACGTGGATCACGGCCACGTCGATGTTGTCCCGGAACAGCGGCTCGTACGCCTCGTGCGCCTGTTTCAGGTAGCCCGGATGGATGTAGGGCAGGACGGTGTTGGACAGGCCCTTGGGCGGGGTGGTGGCGACGATGTTGTCGAATGCGTATGCGATGGCCACCTGCGGTTGCTGCAGGCGCGGGAAGCCGAGCTTTTCCAGCGTGGCGAATTCCCTGGCGATGGTCGCGAACTCGTCGAGTTTCCAGGAGGGCCGGTCATCGTGGTCGATCAGCCCGAACAGGGCCTGCTCCTCGCCGCCGTGATGGCTGTGCCACGTCCACGGCATCACCGCCTGCGCGCCCAGCAGCAGGCCGAAGTGGGCCCACATCCGCGAACGGCCCTTCGTGCCGTAGTAGCCGGGCCCGCCTGCCGTGAACTCGTTGAACCAGATCGGCGCGGTCATGCCGGCACGCATCATCGTGGCCTCGAAGGCCGCGCCGAGCGGATCGCCCGGGTAGAAGCCCATCGCGCCGTAGCTCACGTATCCCCGATAGGTGCCCAGGTAGTCGAAACCCTTGCGCCAGGCGGAGTCCCACAGGTTCGAGATCGCCGGCTTGTCGGGCACGTTCTTCCTGCGCACCGCCTCCAGCAACTGCAGCACGTCGATCGTCTGCTCCGACCAGAAGCGTCGCATGTCCAGATAGCGTTCGTACGGACCCGGCCCGTCGATGTAGGGCAGGCGCACTTCGTCCCAGTCATCGATGCGACGCGACCAGCGCTGCGTGGCCCAGGCCTTGTTCAGGGCCTGCAGCGTGCCGTACCTGTGCCGCAACCAGGCGATGAAGCGCCCGCGGTCGGCCTCGGAGTACGAGACCATGCCGTTGCCGCTCTCGTTGTTGTAGCCGATGGCCAGCAGCGCCGGGTGCTTCGCGTAGCGCCGGGTCATCGCATCGGCGAGCCCGACCAGCAGACGTCGGTAGTCCGGGTCGCTGGTGTCGTCCATGTAGCGCTCGGCCGGATCCAGCCGTGCGCCGTGCTGGTCGACGATGTCGACACCGGGGTACCTGTGGTGCAGCCACAGCGGCGCCGGCTGGCCGGGGATGTCCATGAGCACCTTCAGGCCGGCCGCCTGCATCTGGTCCATGATCCAGTCGAAGGTGCCGAAGTCGAACCTGCCCTCGGAAGGCTCCAGCGAATCCCATGACAGGTCGCCCATGCGCACGACCTTGAAGCCGGCAGCCTTCATGCGGGCGATGTCGCGCTGGATCTGCTCGCGGCTGCGGTCGAAGGGCTGGTAGTTGGTGCCCACGAAGAGCTGGCCTGCACCCGGCCAGCCGGGGTGGTCATCGGCACCCTGGGCGGCGGCAGGATCGAGCGCGGCGAGTGCCAGCGCGCAGGCCACGAGCGTCCTGCCGAGCATCATTGCGCCCCCGGCTCGAGCACGACACGGCCGACGATGCCCGATGGCTGGCCCGGCTGCGACTGCACGAGGACGCTGACCGTGCGCCATCCCGGCCCCTTGGGCAGTTGCAGCGCGAGCGGCCCGGGCGCCGGATCCGTCTTCTCGCCCAGCTTGACGCCCTCGCTCCACACCTCCACGCGGCCCGCGATCTCGCGGAACACCAGGCGACCGCGGCCATCGTTGCGGTCGGCGCGAACGCCGAATGACGCGCGATACACGCGCCACGGTTGCGCCTCCGCCCCCTGCTTCATCGGCGGCTCGCCCCAGCCCCAGGTGTTCATGTCGCCGTAGCTGGGGGCGACGCCCGGGTCCGGCCGCTCGGCTTGCGGTGGCGAGATGCGCCAGCCGCCGATCTTCGTGAACGGCTCGGAAGGCGGAACGGCCGGCGGATCGGAAGCGGGCTGCACGTCCAGCACCGCAACCGCGTCCTGCAATCCCGGCGACGTGGCGCGCAGCGTGAGCGGGCCGTGGCTCGCCCGGCGCGACTGCACGATCACCTGCGCGAGGCCGTTGAACAGGCTGCGTTCGTCGCCCTTCTCGGCTTCATGCGAGTTCGGGTCGCCATTGCCCACCCCGATGAGGCTGCCGGGGCCATCCAGCACGAAGTGCGCCGGCAGGTTCGCCGTTGCCACGGGACGACCCTGCGCATCGACGGCACTCACCGTCACCGGAACCGCGTCGAGGCCGTCGCCTGCCAGCGCGCCGCGGTCAGGCGTCAGGACCAGCCGTGCGGCAGGCCCGCTGGTCTCGACCGCGTCCCGTCCCAGCGCGACACCATCGCGCAGCGCGACCGCCTCGAGCCGACCGGCTGCATACGGGACCTGGAACGTCACCATGTCGATCGGGTCGACATCGCCCTCGGCGACCGGCTTGCCATCGAGCAGCAGGCGCACCCGGGGCGCGTTGGTGGCCACCATCACGTGGATGGGTTGGCCCTCCCGACCGGCCCAGTTCCAGTGCGGCACCACCTTGAGGACCAGGCGATCCTTCACCCAGTGCGCCTGGTGGATCCAGAACGCCGTCTTGGGGAACGCACACAGGTCCATCGCCCCGAAGAACGAGCCGGCGCTGGGCCATTCGAAGGGCGTGGGCTCGCCGCGGTAGTCGATGCCGGTCCACACGAAGCCGCCGGCGACGAACGGACGCTCGGCGATCGCGCGCCAGGCCTTGCGGTGCGTCGCGCCCCACTCCGACGGCTCGTCGTCGTAGCTGTCCAGGACGTGGTGTTCGCGGTCGGTCTGGAAGGCGCCGCGCGTCATGTACGCCGAGGTGTCCTCGGTGCTGGTCATCGGCTGCTTCGGCCGGGCCTGGTGGAAGCGGTCGTAGGCCCAGGTCTGGTAGTTCAGGCCGGCGACGTCGACCGCCTGCGTCACGTTCACGTCGCCGAAGATGCCGTCATGCATGGCGGCGGTGACCGGGCGGGTGTTGTCCAGCTTCTTGACCGCCGCCACCATGCGCCGTGCCATCTCGTAGCCGACCTCGCTGCTCTGGAGCGGTTCCTCGTTGAAGATCGACCACAGGATCACGCTCGGATGATTGCGGTCGCGCCGCACCAGCCAGGTCAGCTGCTGCATGTAGTCGGGCGACGGGTTGAAGTTGCGGTTCTCGTCCATCACCAGCAGGCCCAGCCGGTCGGCCAGGTCCAGCACCTCGGCGGCCGGTGCGTTGTGCGCGAAGCGCACCGCGTTCACCCCCATGGCCTTGAGCTGGCGCAGACGGAACGCCCAGATCGACTCGGGCACCGCGACGCCCACGCCGGCATGGTCCTGGTGGATCGCCACGCCCTGCAGCTTGAGCGGCTGGTCG
>Ga0207667_10000869_pt1 | contig 38800 bp, 17 predicted proteins | sample KBSCornC52_FD_184301 | JGI IMG/M metagenome (GOLD analysis project Ga0207667, IMG submission 184301) | Corn rhizosphere microbial communities from Kellogg Biological Station, Michigan, USA - KBS Corn C5-2 (SPAdes) (version 2) | ecosystem: Host-associated > Plants > Roots > Rhizosphere > Soil ...
GGAGATGGCTATCCGGACGGCGAAGTATTTTGCCATCGACATGGACAGGGAACAGCAGGCCCATTTTGCCACGTTCAAGCCTGTGCCTTCGCGGCAGGATGAGCTGGTGTCCGAGCTGCAGGAGCGAATCCGCAGGGACTATGCGCAGGTGAGCACCATCGAGGAGCTGATCAATGACCTTCCTTCCAGCCGCCGTAACCTGGCGCGCCGGTTCAAGCATGCTACGGGGATCACCTTTATCGAATATTTACAACGGACGAGGATCGAGGCTGCCAAGCGGGTGCTGGAGCAGTCGTCGGGCGGGGTACTGGAATCCATGATCGCCTCGGGCTACAATGATGAAAAGACCTTCCGTCAGCTGTTCAAAAAGACGGTGGGTATGACGCCCAGCAGCTACCGCGACAAGTACCATGTGCGGCTGCAGCACTCCCGCGTATAGGGCCGTCAGCGTTTATTCCTGTATTGAAGCGGGGATTGTCCCATCAGCTTGGCAAACATCCTGGAGAAATAATAGGGGTCTTCGATACCCAGCTTGTCGGCTATCTCTTTTATCCGGAGCTCGGTATACAGCAGGTATTGGCAGGCCTTCTGGATCTTGAGATGGTTGAAGTATTCGATGGGAGCAAAGCCTGTCTTTTTCCGGAAAAGGGCCGAATAGTGCGAGGCGGAGAAGTTTACGGACCGGGCGATGTCCTCCAGGGTCAGCAGCTGCGAAATATTTTCCTGCATATAATTGATGGACAGCTCCACTGCATCGTCCGGCTGCTTGTTGCCGGAGAGATGGAACTTGTCGGCATAAATAAAGGAAGAGATATAATGATAGAGGCAGACATTGGCATAACAGATATTGTCGTTGCTGTAGCCTCTTTCGAGACAGGTATACATATCTTCGAAGAGCTCGATGCGGCGGGGCTGGAATTCCACGACGCCCTGGTGATCGTCGATCTTGCGGAGCAGCGTGCTCACGAGCTCGCCTGAGAGAGAGCCTTTGAAGTGAACCCAGTAAATAGTCCAGGAATGTTCTTCGCTGGCTGCATAGCTATGCTGCTCGCCCGCCGGGATGATAATGAACGATCCGGGATTCAGCTGATATTTTTTCTTCATTATCTGAGCGCTGCCATTGCCTTCCACACAATAAATAAGTATATGCTGATCGCTGCCGTGTACTCTTTGACGGTAGTGGTGCTGGGCTTTCGGGTAGTATCCGATGTCGGTGATGTAGAGTTTTTCCACCAGCGGATTGTTGACGCATAGATCTGAAATTATCTTACGGGGAAGGACAATCGAAAGCTGACCGGCGAAGCCTTCTTTTTTTCGGAGTACGCGATGAAGTGACATGGCAAGTTGGGAGATGATAATAAAATTGTCCAGCAATTTAATAAAAAACTCCATCTTGTCACCCGCCTGTTCGGATTAAAATTGTACCCTCAAATAAATGATCAACGAAAAACTTGCCAGCGCATGAAACAAAAACTGCTGCTTATAATCCTTTTTGCCTGTACGTTAAACATAGCTGCCATAGCGCAGTCCGTGCAGGTTTCCGGGCGCGTCGTCACTTCGGCCAACGTGCCGCTGCCGGGTACGAATATTGCCGTCAAGGGTTCTTCCCAGGGCGCCATCAGTGATGACGATGGGAAATTTTCCCTGGCTGTGCCCGCGAATGCAACGCTCGTCATTTCACATGTAGGCTTCACTACCAGGACGGTGGCGGTGAAGGGACGCGCCACTATTACCATATTGCTTGACAGCGCCAGCAAGGAGCTGGACAATGTGGTGGTCATCGGGTACCAGACGGCCTCCCGCAAGAGCGTCAGCACCTCCATCTCTTCCGTATCCGCCAAGGACATAGAGTCGTATACGACGGGCAACGTGGGCAATGCCTTGCAGGGCAAAGTGCCCGGACTGCAGGTAGTGTCCGGCGGGGGGCTTCCCGGCGCGCAGCCTAAGATCCTGATCCATGGTCTCAGCAGTATCAATTATAATAATAACCCGCTGATCATCGTGGATGGGGTAGAGTCGGATATAAATTCACTGAACTTTATCAATCCTGGCGATATCGCCAGCATCGACGTGCTGGAAGACGCGTCCGCAGCGGCCATTTACGGCGCCCGTGGCGGTCAGGGCGTCATCGTGGTGACGACCAAGCGGGGCAGAGGCAATGCCACGATCAATGTTGCCGGAAGCATCGGTATCAATAAGCTGCCGAACCTCAAGCTGGCGGGCGCCGGCGAGTATGCCAGGATCATGAACCAGGAGGCGCAGGCCAGCGGCGGCACTCAGCCCTTCCCCGATCTTTCCAAATTACAGAGCACCGACTATTGGAAGAATTCATTCGATGACGGTCGCACGCAGAACTATATTGTAAGCGCCTCCGGTGGAAAGAACGGAATGTCCCTGTACGGCAGCCTTGGCTATTACCGGGAAGACTCCTACAATGCCACCAGTCAGGGCGGCAACTGGCAGAAGTACACAGCCCGCTTCAACGCCGATATGGAGATCAGCAAGGTGGTGAAGTTCGGTCTTAACCTGGCGCCGCGCTATGAGACATGGCTGGGCTCTCCCAATGTTACTTATTATGCCTACGCCATGGACCCAACCACAGCCCCGTTCAAATCGACGGACTCCGTGTACAGGGCCATGACCGCTGCCGGCTCCAAAATGAATATGACGGCCTTCAATCCTATCTATAGCAGGCCCAATCGCAGCTCTTTCAATAGCATTACGAATCCCGCCTTTTATTACCTGACGAATTTCGACAAGAACGATTTCTTTGGGACGCAGTACAGCACTTATCTGCAGCTGACGCCCATCAAGGGACTGGTGATCAAGAGCACCGTGGAAGGCTTTGTCAATGTAGGCCAGTCCAACAACTATTCGCCGAAATATTTTCTGGCTCCCAACGCCTACAACCTCAACAGCACGCTGAGCTCTTCCACTACCCTCTACACCCGCTGGAAGATCACGAATACAGCAAACTATAAATTCTCCATCGGGGACCATAGCTTCGACCTGCTGGTAGGGCAGAGCACCGATAAATATACTGTCAAAGGCACCAGCGCCACACGATCCGACACGACATCCATTCCCCTGGACGCTCCCGGTTTCCAGTCTATTCAAGGGGCCACCGGTACGATCACGGGCGGCAGCGGCACTTATCAGCCAGGCGCCAGCAGCAGCGGCGCTCCGTGGGGGGACATGGTGTCTTACTTCGGGAGCTTCCGGTACAACTATCAGCAGAAATATTATCTGGCCGCCACCATGCGTGCGGACGCCTCGTCGCTGGTGAACCCGATTTACCGCTGGGGTTATTTCCCCACGCTGTCCGGCGCCTGGGTGCTCTCGGAAGAGTCTTTCTTTAAGAACGTCAAACCCGGGGTCATCAATTACCTGAAGCTGCGTGCCAGCTGGGGAAAATCCGGCGGCAACCTGCCTCAATATACGGGCGCCTGGCTCACCACGCTGGGGCCTACTACCTATCCCACGGCCACGGGAGGCGTCGTATCCGGCTTTGCTCCTAACAACATCGCCAATCCCGCGCTGAAATGGGAAGTACAAAAGGACTATACCTTCGGACTGGAAGCGACCTTGTTGAACAACAAGCTCAATTTCACCGCGGAGAAATATGTGCGCAATCCCAGCAGTCTGATGGAAAATATAAATGTCGATCCCATTCTCGGCTATCCTCAGGGCTATATATCGGCCCAACTGGCTAACGTGGGTAAAATGACGACCAACGGCTGGGACTTCTCCATCGGGTACAAGGACAATATTACCCGCAAGCTGCGTTTCGATGTAAACCTTACCGTCAGCCATTCGAAGTCCATCGTGGACGACCTCGGCACGGCTGATCCCATCATCGGACGCGAGGCCAACGATGTCATCTCTACGGGCAGGGCCCGTCTGACCAAGGGTCATGAGCCCGGCGCCTGGTATGGCTTTGTTACGGAAGGCGTTTTCCAGACGGATGCGGAAGCCGCCTCTTATGTCAATAAGAATGGAACGCGCCTGCAGCCGAAAGCCACGGCCGGCGATCTGAAATTCAAGAACATCAACGGCGACACGTTGCTGGACAACAGCGACCTGACGGATCTGGGCTCTCCCTGGCCGAAATTTACGGGCAACCTCACCATCAGCGTGAGCTATGGCCGATTTGACTTCCGCACGGAGTTCTACGGTTCCTTTGGCGCCAAATATTTCCAGAGCTATCGGCTGAATATGAACCCCACAGGACATATGAACTTCAAATCCGGACTGGCCGACCAGTTCTGGCATGGCCAGGGCACCAGCAATAAATTCCCCATCCTGCGCTATCCGGACCAGAACGGGAATTTCAGCAAGATGTCCGACTTCTTCCTGGCGACCTCGAATTTCGTAAAGTGTAACCTGATGCAGGTAGGCTATACTTTCCCGAACTGGATCAAGGGAGTGAATACCATGCGGCTATACGCCTCCGTACAAAACCTGTTCACCATCACGAAATATCCCGGTCTGAACCCGGACCTGCCCTGGTACAATGCGCCGGGCTACAACGGAGTGGACAATTTCCAGGCCATCCCTTCGCGGCTGTTCGTGGTGGGTCTCAATCTTAATTTATAAACAGACTGTTCTTAAAATAACTCATATGAAGTATTCTTTTTTCCTGATAGGTAGCCTGGTCCTGCTCACGGCCTTAGGCGGATGTCAGAAATCCCTGCTCGACGTGAATACCAACGGCTCGGTGCAGGCTTCCCAATATTTCACGACCCTGGACCAATGTAATACCTCTACACAGGTAGCTTACCGTTATATCGACTATGACAGCTGGTGGCAGATCTTCAACTGGCGCTATCTGTCCGGCGAAGCCGCCAGCGACAATGCCTGGATCGGCAATACCTATCAATCCACCCATGCCACTTATGATGCGGTGGCTCAGTATACGCTGGATGCGGGGAACGACAGGAATGAAGCCCAATGGATCATGCTGTACAAGTCCATCGGCATCTATAACAGCACTATCCAGGGGATACAGGGAGCGCCTATCGATACGGCCAGCAAGGTGAAGTTTATCGCCGAGCTGAAGTTTTTAAGGGCCTGGTGCTATTTCGACCTGGTGCGCAACTATGGCGGCGTTCCGATCGTATTGAAGGTCTATCCTCCCAATACCCACCTGCCCCGCAATACGGTGAACGAAGTGTACGATCAGCTGATCACCGATCTGAAAGAATGCGCCGCTGTCCTGCCCCGCAAGTCCGCCTATTCCGCCGGGGACAAGTTCAGAGCATCTTCCGGCGCCGCGCTGTCCCTGCTGGCAAAGATCTATCTCTATAAGGAGGACTGGGCGAATGCGGAGGCTGCATCGCAGCAGGTGATCGCTATGGGCGACTATTCGCTGGAAACCAGCTTTGGAACACTTTGGAATTATAACTATAAAAATGGACAGGAATCCATCTTCGAGGTGCAGTGCGGCTCTTCCAAGAATCCGCCTCTTCCTTCCAGCGCGCTGTATATGATCAATGCGGTGGCCGATGGAGGATGGGGGTATTACAGTGTTACGAGCGACCTGGAGAATGCCTATATCGCGGCGGGTGACAGCATCCGGATGGTATGGACGATCAACCGTCAGGGAAAGCCTGTTGCCGGCGATCCGAATAACACCAGCTTCAACGGCGGCGGCTATCCCGCCACTCAGTCCAAGTCGGGGAGATTCTCCCGCAAATGGTATGTGCCCAAGTCGCAGCGCCCTGCCAATGGATTGTATGGCCGGGATGACATCATTCTGCGGCTCGCCGACGTGCTGCTGATTCATGCGGAGGCCTGCGCCATGCAGAATAAGACAGCTGACGCGCTGGCATCTCTAAAGACTGTGCGGGACAGGGTGGGCCTTACTACCGACATGTCGCTCACCGGATGGGACCTGATCAATGCCGTAAGGGCCGAGAGAAGACTGGAGCTGGCTTTTGAAGGGGACAGGCTATATGACATCCGCCGGTGGAAGGATCAGAGCGGCAAGCCTGTCATCAACAGCATTTTTGGACCCAACGGCAGCTTTGTGCTGTACAATACCCAGACGAGCACGGATATCTATGAGACGAACAATACGCTGGAGCCGCAGAACAAGGGCATCCGTTTTGATCCAGCCGTCAATTTATTATGGCCTATCCCTAACAGTGAGATCGTTGCTTCCGGGGGGGTAGTAAAACAAAATCCGGGGTATTAACTATGAAGAATATGCGTTATCTGATCCTCTCCGTCCTGATCCTGCCCGCCGCCGTGCTGGTGGGTGAATGCAAGAAATCCAGCCAGGCGACACCGCCGCCCGACAATGGTCAGAGCTGTTTTTACAATGGCGTCGATACCTGTAACAAGGCGCAGACGAAGCTGACCCTTGCCATAGACCTGAGCAAGGTGCAGCAGACCATCCACAGCTTTGGCGCTTCGGACGGCTGGACCTGTAAGTTCATCGGCAAATGGGCCGACGCCAATAAGAAAAATAAGATCGCCGACATGCTGTTCAGCATGGACACTTCGGTGGATGGAACTCCCAAAGGCATCGGACTCTCGCTGTGGCGGATGAACATCGGCGCGGGCAGCTTCGAGCAGGGGGACACCAGCCAGATCACGACGGACTGGCGGCGGGAAGAGTGTTTCCTGAATGCCGACGGGACTTATGACTGGAACAAAGAGGCCGGCGGGCAATGGTTCCTCCAGGCCGCGCGTCAGCGGGGAGTGAAGTATAGCCTTGGCTTTGCGTTGTCCCCGCCCGTGTGGATGACAAAGAACCACCGCGCTTTCAATACCACCGGCACTACCAGCTTCAATATCGCGGATGGACGGATGGGTGATTATGCGGACTTTTTGGCGCAGGTGACCGCTCATTTTGGATTTGATTATATCAGCCCCGTCAATGAGCCGCAGTGGGAGTGGGGTAATACTACCGGCGCGTCCGTATCCCAGGAAGGCAGCCAGGCCCAGAATTCAGAGATAGCCGACATGGTGAAGCTGCTGTCCGCGGACCTGGCCAGCAAGGCGCCTGCCGCCAAGGCGGTGGTAGGAGAGGCAGGACAGTGGGACTTCCTGTATGGCAGGAACAATGATGGGAGAGGGGACCAGATCAATCAATGGTTCAATTCAACTTCCTCCAACTATATAGGGAACCTGCCCAATGTTGCGCATACCATCTCCGCCCACAGCTATTTCACGACCTGTCCCGATGACAACGAAGTCAATGTCCGGCAGCAGGTGGCTACGAAGATGAAGCAGGTGGACCCTACGCTGGACGCCTGGCAATCGGAATTTGGAATTCTTGGGAATATCTGCAATATCTATAATGGCAGTCCCCGTACTACCAACATCGACTATGGACTCTATGTAGCCAAGACCATTCATCATGATCTTACGGTGGCGAACGTAACTTCCTGGCAGTGGTGGCTGGCCGTCAGCCCGTATAATTACAGCGATGGGCTGGTGTATATCAATGATCCCTCCGGGAATATCAACGTGGACAATTGCAAGCAGGACGGCACCGTACTGGATTCGAAGCAGCTGTGGTCGCTGGGCAACTATTCGAGGTTCATCCGGCCTGGTATGCGGCGGGTGTCGGCTGTCGTGCAAGGGCTGGAAAATCCGGTGACAGCCGCGGGATCATTGATGGTATCGGCGTACAAAGACGAGGCGTCCAAAAAACTGGTGATCGTGGCGGTGAATGTCTCGTCCCAGCAGACGACCTTGCAGCTGTCGGGTGTGAATGGAGTGGGGAAACTGGACGAGTATCTTACGGATGGGAGCAATAGTCTGAAGCGTTCGCAGACATCTCCCGGCAGCATTGTGATCGCACCCAAGGCTATCGTAACGTTGACAGGAACATATCAATAAAATGGGGTTTAGAAAAGTATTTATTGGCATATTAGTGCTGGCTGCCTGCCTTACAGGGGGAAGTGCGGCCGGGCAGACGGAACGGGCCGGAGGCCCGTTGTCCGAAGGACGGACATTGTCCCTGGCAGGTATTTGGCGGTTCAAGCTGGACCCTCTGTCTACGGGGGTGGGCAGTAATGGTGTGCAGCTGTTGCCGCGCCTGCCGGAGGATATCGCGCTGCCCGGCTCCACCGACCAGGCCGGGAAAGGAACCAAGACACAGGGGGGCACTTCGCTGCGGCTGACCCGTGAATATGAATACAAGGGGCCGGCCTGGTATGAAAAACAGGTGTATGTTCCAGCCGACTGGAAAGGAAAGTTTGTCCGGCTGTACCTGGAAAGAGCGCACTGGCAGACGGAGGTGTGGGTCAATGACAAGCTGGTGGGGCGGCGGGAAAGCCTCTCTGTGCCGCACGTCTATGATATAAGCTCACTGCTACGTGCCGGCGAGGATAATACCATTCGTATCCGTGTGGACAATAGCAAGCTTTATGACATAGGATTCACCCATGCCATGAGCGAGGAGACACAGACGGACTGGAATGGCATCATCGGAAGAATGGAATTGCAGGCGCTGGACCCGGTGCATATCGAGGAGGTGCAGGCCTATCCGGACGTGGCGGCCCATAAGGTGCGGCTGCATATTACGATCGCTCACCCCGCCGGGGCTGTCAAGGGAGATATGCATTGCTCGGTGATGGCTGCGGGGGTGACCATTCCTGCTGTCACCCTACCCTTTGCGGGTCGGGACTCCATTTTGGTAGTAGACACCAGCTTATACCTCGGCGATAAAATACTGACCTGGGATGAATTCGATCCCGCGCTGTACAGGCTGTCGATCCGGCTGGGGAATGATGTAACAGAAACTGTTTTTGGCATGCGGCAGATGGGGACGGAGGGAACGAGGTTTACCATTAACGGCCGACCTGTTTTTATCCGTGGCACGGTGAATTCCGCGGAGTTCCCTTTGACCGGCTATCCATCGATGGGGTTGGAGGAATGGCGGCATATATTCAAGGTCTGCAGGGAGTATGGGCTGAATGCGATGCGCTTCCACTCCTGGTGTCCGCCCGAGGCTGCCTTTGACGCGGCGGATGAGGCGGGCATGTATCTGCAGATAGAGAACTGCGACTGGCGATTCAATATCGGTAAGGATGCAGAAGCAAATGGCTTTCTCCGACAGGAGGCGGACAGGATATTAAAGGAGTACGGCAATCATCCTTCGTTCACCATGTTCTGTGAAGGCAATGAGCTGGTGGGACCTTCCGTGAATGCATTTCTCTCCGGGCTGCTCGACGAATGGAAAAAAGATCCCCGGCACCTGTACACCGGCAGTTCGGGGTATCCGGTTGTGGCGGGCAATGAATACAACGACTACTATGGCGCACGCCCGCAGCACTGGAAGGAGGGGTTGAATGGACGGTTTAACGCGGCGCCGCTGAATACGAACTATGACTACTCGGAGTATGTACGGAAATTCGCCGTGCCCATGATCACGCATGAGATCGGTCAGTGGTGTGTATATCCCGGCTTCGTGCAGCTGTCCAAATATACGGGTGTGCTGAAGCCATTCAACTACGAGCTGTTCCGGGAGAGCCTCCGGGATCATCATATGCTGGATCTGGCGCCGTCCTTTACAATTGCCTCCGGCAAATTCCAGGTGATCCAAAAAAAGGAGGAGATAGAATCTTATTTGCGTACGCCGGGCATGGGTGGATATCACCTGTTGCAATTGAATGATTTCCCCGGGCAGGGTACGGCGCCTGTCGGGGTGGTGGATGATTTTTGGGACCCCAAACCCTATACCTCCGGCGGGGAATGGAGCCATTTCCAGTCGGCGATGGTGCCCCTGCTGCGGACATCTTCTTTTACCTGGACCAATGACCAGGTCTTTACAGGCCGGATGGAGTTTGCCAATTTCGGCAGAGGGCCGTTAAAGAAAGCCGTTGTGCGGTGGTCGCTGGAATATGCAGATGGGAAACTGTATGCGTCCGGGAGGACAAAGGCTATGGACATTCCGCTGGGCAGCCCTATCCGGCTGGACAGTCTGCGTATACCGCTGGACCGTGTCGATCAAGCCAGCGAGCTTACGTTTCGCATGACCCTGACGGGAACCAATGTTGCCAACGAATGGAAGATCTGGGTGTATCCTCACGCCCTGCCTTCTGTGGACACCACGGGCGTTACGGTGGCTTATGAATGGAACGATGCCGTGAAGAGCCTTTTGCAGCGGGGCGCACGGGTGCTGCTGCTGACGGATACGTCCATGATCCGCTCGAAAGCAAGTCCGGTGTTCTCGGGGATCTCCTGGAATACGGTGTGGTCGGGGATGCCTCCTGACCTGCTGGGTGTGCTGTGTGATCCACGGCATCCTGCCTTTGCCTTTTTCCCCACGGAATTCCATTCCAACTGGCAGTGGTGGGACCTGGTGCGTCATTCAAAGCCCATGGTGCTGGATGGTCTGCCCGCGGCGGTGCGCCCATTGGTACAAATGATCCCGGATTGGAATCATAATAATAAGATAGGGCTGGTATGGGAGGCGAAGATAGGGAAGGGACGGCTGCTGGTGTCGGCTATCGACCTGCGGGATGATCTTGCTCACCGGCCTGTGGCGGCGCAGTTCCTGTACAGCCTGAAAAAATATGTCACGGGGGTTTCCTTTGATCCGAAAGACAGCCTGCCGGCGGAAATGATAGATACGCTGTTTGTCAAACCTGTCAGTCTGGCAAGGGTTAAGGCGGAGCTGCAAAAGAAATGGCCGGACAATCGGACCATCAACCTGGTATTCCATGGACATTCCGTACCGGCCGGATATGGCAGAACACCGGATGTCCACACGTTCGACAGCTATCCTTACCAGGTACTGCGGGAGCTGAAGCAGCTGTATCCGTATGCGGTGATCAATGTCATCGTCACTGCCATTGGAGGTGAGAATTCCACCCAGGGAGCGCAACGCTTCGACAGGGATGTGCTGACACACCGGCCCGATGTGCTGTTTATCGACTATGCGCTCAATGACAGAAAGATAGGATTGGAGCAGGCAAGAAAGAATATGGAGGAGATGATCCAGAAGGCTTTGCGGGAGGGTATACCTGTCATCCTGATGACCCCGTCGGCCGATGTGAATGTGCCGTTGCTGCAGCCGCACAATGAGCTGGAGCAGTTTGCGGATATGATAAAAGAGCTGGCTGGGAAATATCACATCGGCGTGGCGGACAGCTACAGCCAGTTCAGAAAGATAGAAGAGGAGGGGAAGGACATACATGCCTATATGGCGCAATCAAACCACCCTAACGCTATGGGGCATGCGCTGATAGCGGCGGAGATAATGAAGTACTTTAGACCATAAAAAGAGGTGTTTTATATGAGCGATGTTTCAGTACGTGTATGGCAGGAGCAGGTGATCATTCCCACTTACCGGACCGGTGCTCCGGACAAGAACCCTATGTTCTTTGAAAAACGTGTATACCAGGGTAGCAGCGGGGTGGTATATCCGCTGCCTGTCATCGAAAAGATCCATGACCAGCGGACGGACCAGGCTTATACGGGTCTGTTCCTGGAGAACAAATTTTTAAAGATCATGATCCTGCCGGAGCTGGGCGGGAGAGTGCAGATGGCGTATGACAAGATAGGCCAGCGTCATTTTATCTATTACAACCAGGTGATCAAGCCGGCGCTGGTGGGTCTTTGTGGTCCATGGATATCGGGCGGCATCGAATTCAACTGGCCGCAGCACCACCGGCCGAGCACTTTTTCACCAGTGGATCATTCGATCAGTCAGCAGGAGGATGGGAGCGCCACTGTCTGGATCAATGAGGTGGAGCGTATGACCCATACCCGGTGCCTGGTGGGATTTACGCTTCATCCCGATAAGGCATATTTGGAGATCAGCGCAAAACTTTATAACGGGACGCCGTTGCCTCAGACTTTTTTGTGGTGGGCCAATCCTGCCGTGAAGGTGAACGACGACTATCAGTCCGTCTTCCCGCCGGATGTGCATGCGGTATTCGATCATGGCAAGCGGGATGTATCTTCTTTCCCGATTGCCACCGGAACCTATTATAAAGTAGATTATTCACCCGGGACGGATATCAGCCGGTACCGGAACATCCCTGTCCCCACTTCCTATATGGCCATCCGGAGCCAATACGATTTTATGGGAGGTTATGAGCATGATACGAGGGCCGGCGTGCTGCATGTGGCGGATCATCATGTTTCGCCGGGGAAGAAACAGTGGACATGGGGGCATAGTGACTTTGGCCAGGCATGGGACAGGAACCTGACGGATGAGGACGGACCATATATCGAGCTGATGACAGGCGTGTTTACGGATAACCAGCCCGACTTCACCTGGCTGATGCCGTATGAGGAGAAGTCGTTCGTACAGTATTTTCTGCCTTACCGGGAATTGGGCATGGTGAAGAATGCGACGAAGGACCTGCTGGTGGCGGTGGAGGAATCGGCCGGTGGATGGGAGGTGAAAATATTTGGCACTTCGGTCCGGAAGGATCTTATACTACGCTTGTCGCAAGGCGACAAGCTGCTGGCGGAGGATGTGTTTAATGTCAGCCCGGAGAATATTTATACCCGAAGGTTCGGGACCGCCTCCCTGCTTGTCATCGTAGATGACAAGGGAAAAGAATTGTTGCGTTACGAGCCGGCAAAAAATCAGCGCGAGGATCATCCCGAGCCCGCAAAGGCGGCGTTGCCGCCGGAAAAGGTGGAGAACAATGAGCAGCTATACCTGACGGGGCTGCATCTGGAGCAATACCGGCATGCTACCTATAGTCCGCTGCCCTATTACAGGGAAGCGCTGCGGCGCGACCCGGGCGATGTGCGTAATAACAATGCGCTGGGGCTATGGTTCCTGCGCAGGGGGCAGTTCAAAAAAGCCGAACCGTATTTTCGCAAGGCTGTCGAGACCCTGACCAGCCGTAACCCGAATCCCTATGATGGGGAGCCCTACTATAATCTGGGGCTGTGTCTGTACTCGCAGGGCCGGATGGAAGAAGCATACGATGCTTTGTCCAAGGCATGCTGGAACAGCGCATGGCAGGACGTCGCGTATTTTACGCTGGCCAGGATCGATGTGGCGCGTGGTGAATGGGAGAAGGCGCTGGAGCATGTCGGACGCTGTCTGGACAGGAATGCACGTAACGCTAAGGCAAAGGCCTTAAAAGCGATGATCCTCCGGAAAATGGGACGGTATCAGCCGGCGTTGGAATTTTGTTCGAAGGTTCGGACGCTGGATGAGTTCAACATGACCATCTATTTTGAGCAACACCTCGTCGGGCTGCTCCTGGGTCATGGGGATGCTGCCAGGGAGCCGCTGCAGCGGCTGCGATTGCTGGCGAGAGGGGAGGTGCAGAACTATATCGAATATGCATTGGATTACGCCGCGGCGGGACTGTATGAAGAGGCTATCGGGCTGATGCAACTATATTCTGACGAGCACGAAAAGACCGCCTATCCCATGGCATGGTATTATATGGCGTGGTGGCATCATTGCCGGGGAGATCAGGCAGCCGCGGAGAAATGCCTGGAAAAGGGCGCATCGGCGAATGTGGGCGTATGTTTTCCCGACAGGCTGGAAGATATCGAAGTGCTGCAATTTGCCACACATTCCGGCAGGGATGCAAGGGCGCCGTATTACCTGGGCAACTTATGGTATGCGAAGAGGCAATATGAGGACGCCATCGAAGCCTGGGAGCTGTCGGCGGCGAGGGATGCTGCCTTCCCAACGGTGCTTCGCAACCTGGGTATTGCCTATTTCAATAAAAGGGGGGATGAAAAAAGAGCCTATCAATTGTATATGAAAGCTTTTTCCCTGGACACTACCGACGCACGTGTGCTGATGGAGCTGGATCAGCTGTCCCGGCGGCTTTTAAAGCCTGTCGCCACGCGGCTGGAGTTTTTAGAGCAGTATCCGTCTACGGTGATGGAGCGGGATGATCTTTATCTCGAAAGGGCTGCCTTGTATAACTTTTTGGGAAAGCATGATCTGGCATACGAAATGATAATGGACCGGAAATTTCATCCCTGGGAAGGCGGGGAAGGGAAAGTATCGGGGCAGTATGTATATAGTCTTGTAGAGATGGCCAGGCGGCATATCCGCAGCGGAGGTCATCAAAAGGCGCTTCAGCTGCTGGAACAGGCACAGGAGTATCCACATAATTTAGGGGAGGGGAAATTGTACGGCGCCCGTGAAAATGATATCTGGTATTGGATGGGAGTGGCCTGGGAAGGGCAGTCCCGTAAGGAGGAAGCGGAAGCCTGTTTCAAACGGGCGACGGAGGGATCATCCGAGCCCACGGCGGCTATGTTCTATAATGACCAGCAGCCGGACAAGATATTTTACCAGGGGCTGGCCTTGGAGAAGACAGACGAATCATCGAAGGCCCGTAGGATATTTGAAGGGCTTCTTGAATATGGGAGGGATCACCTGGATGATAAGGTGAAGATCGATTATTTTGCGGTGTCGCTTCCGGATCTGCTGATCTTCGAAGATGATGGAACGGCGCGGCACCAGGCGCATTGTTATTATATGATGGGGCTGGGGCATCTGGGACTGGGCAATAAAGAGGAAGCTGCTGCCTGCCTGGAAAAGGTGCTGGAAAAGGACAATATGCATTTTGGAGCAAGGACGCATTTGAAAATGGTAGAAATTAAAAGTCAGATATGAAATACGCAGGCACGGTCCTATTGCTATTTTTCTTTTGTTGGAAGCTGTCGGCGCAACAGACAATCTCGCTGGCGGGGCAATGGAATGTAAAGTACGGGCAGGCGTCCGACGCACAGGTCCACTTACCAGGGACGCTGGATGATGCGGGCATCGGCGATCCGCCTACGCTTACGGATGCGAAGCTGACAAGAGAGGTGTTATTGCACCTGACCCGCAAACATACTTATATTGGTCCTGCCTCCTATGAGCGGGTGGTGGATATACCGCGGGATTGGGCCGGGAAGAGTATTACGCTGGAGCTGGAGCGGGTGTTATGGACCAGTCATGTCTGGGTGGATGGCCGGGAGGCAGGGAAGCGTGAAAGTCTTACTACTCCGCACTATTACGAATTGGGCGCGCTGCTGACGCCGGGCAGGCATCGTATCGTCATCCAGGTGGACAATCGTAAGCAGTATGATATTTCCATACGGGATATGGCGCATTCGTATACGGAAGAGACACAGATCATTTGGAATGGTATCCTCGGAAAGATACAGCTGGTGGCGAGGAGCGCAGCCTATATCAGCTCTTTGCAGGTGTATCCTATGGAGAAGGAGAAGAAGATACGGGTGAATACTGAATTTAATGGTCTGGAAAAGGGCCGGCTGTTGCTGCAGGTGCTGGATAAGGCCGGGAATGTGGTGGCCAGCCGGCAAAAGGAGGTGACGGCATCGGGTGAGGACGAAATGGCGCTGCCTGCCTGCAAGACCTGGGATGAATTTGCGCCTAATCTTTATAGGGTTCGTGCTACGCTGACGACTGCGCGGGGTAAAGATGTTGCTACTGCCACATGGGGCATGCGCGCGCTTGACAATAAGGACAGCGAACTATGGATCAACGGCCGCCGGATGTTCCTTCGCGGGACCCTGGAGTGCGATATATTTCCATTGACGGGCCATCCGCCGATGGATCGCCGCGGCTGGCTCAAAGAGTTCACCGTAGCCAAATCCTATGGACTGAACCATCTGCGCTTCCATTCCTGGTGTCCGCCCGCGGCCGCCTTTGAGGTGGCGGATTCCATGGGGTTCTATCTCCAGATCGAGCTGCCGCTCTGGAACAACAATGCAGGGAAGGACACGGCCATGAACCGATTCCTTCGGGAAGAGGGCTTCCGTATCAGCCGCGAGTATGGAAACCATCCCTCCTTTTGCTTCTGGTCGATGGGCAATGAGCTGACAGGAGATTTCGACTGGCTGCATGGAATGGTAAGCACCCTGCGGGAGGCCGACCCGCGTCATTTGTATACATCCACGACGTTCAGCTTTCAGGCCGGTCATGGGAAATGGCCTGAGCCCGGCGACGATTATTATATCACACAGTATACCAAGAAAGGATGGGTGAGGGGGCAGGGTATTTTCAATACGTATCCGCCCAACTTCAAAAGCGACTATTCCAAGGCGGTAGACGGGTTGCCCGTGCCGTTGATCGTGCATGAGATGGGACAGTATTCCGTCTACCCGGACATGCGGGAGATAAGCAAATACACCGGCGTGCTGGCCCCGTTGAACTTTTCAGCCATCCGGAGGGACCTGGAGCGAAAGGGGATGCTCGATCTGTCACCCGCCTTTACCCGTGCCAGCGGAAAGTTCGCTGCGCGGCTGTATAAGGAAGAGATAGAAAGGGTGTTGAAGACGCCGGGCATCAGTGGGTTCCAGTTGCTGGACCTGCATGATTTCCCCGGTCAGGGGACGGCGCTTATTGGCATCCTGGATGCTTTTTGGGACAGCAAGGGGCTGGTGACGCCAGCGCTGCATCGGATGTACTGTTCGGCGGTAGTGCCGCTGATCCGATTTGACAAGGCGGTTTATACCAATAATGAGCAGTTTACGGCTACCGCGGAAATCGCCAATTTCGGCAGGGGCGTGCTGAAGGGAGTGGTGCCTGAATGGGAGGTGAAAGATGCAGGTGGCCGGCGGATAGCAGGGGGTGTGCTGGCAAGACAGGATATAGCGATGGGCAATGGGCATTCGATAGGTTCGTTTTCTTTTGCGCTGGGGAGTGTGAAGCAGGCGGCGCAGCTGACCCTGACCTTGGGTCTGCAGGGAACACCGTATAAGAATGAATGGAATATTTGGGTTTACCCTGAACGGGTAACCGAACTGGCTGGAGCGCCCTCCGGAGGTAAGGGCGTAGTATTTGACAGTACCCTGGACGATGCCCTGCGTCATCTGCGGGAAGGGAAGGACGTCCTGTTCAATCCCGACACGGCCTGTCTCAATGGCGTCACCGGCAGATTTGCACCCGTGTTCTGGAGTCCCGTACATTTTCCCAACCAGCCGGGAACCATGGGATTATTGATGCGGCCGGATCATCCGGCGCTGAAGGACTTCCCGACGGAGGCCTGGTCCGACTGGCAGTGGTGGGATCTTGTCACTTCTTCGAAGACCATGATCCTGGATTCATTGCCTGCCATCGATCCTATTGTCCGGGTGATCGACAATTTTGTCAAGAACAGGAAGATGGCGGAAGTGATAGAGGCGAGGGTAGGTAAAGGAAGGCTGGTGCTGGTGTCGGCGGATATACGGAGAGACCTTGGTAACCGACCGGCGGCAAGACAATTACGGTACAGCCTGGAGAGATATATGCAGGGGGCTGCGTTCCATCCTGCTGTCGAGCTGAATGCCGGACAATTGGAGCGGCTGGCGGGCTGTGGTTCGAACAACAATTTGAAAAACCAGATAAGCCAGCGTCTGAAGGACGCGGCAGAGCAGGTAAAGCTGCTGATGCGCAAGACTGCCCGGGACAGTTTCCCCGAGACCTTTGATCCACGTACCGGAAAATATGGCATGGGAAAGACCTCGTCGTGGATGTCGGGGTTCTATCCCGGCGAGCTGCTGTATCTTTTCGAGGCCACGCATGATACTTCTCTCTATGCGGAGGCGCGTCGCAAGCTGGAGGTATTACAGAAGGAGCAATACAATAAGGACACGCATGATCTGGGTTTTATGATGTACTGCTCTTTTGGCAATGCGGAGCGGCTGGCGCCGGACAGCGCGTACAGGCGTGTGATCATAAACAGCGCACGCAGTCTGGCAACCAGATTCAATGACAAGGTCGGATGCACCCGGTCATGGAATTCCGATCCGGGCAGGTTCATGGTGATCATCGACAACATGATGAACCTGGAGCTGCTGACCGAAGCCACGCGGATGACGGGGGATACTTCCTTTTATAAGATAGCCGTTACCCATGCCAATACCACGATAAAAAATCATTTCCGGCCCGACTACAGCTCGTATCATCTGGTGATCTACGATCCTCAAACGGGGGCTGTGTTAAAAAAGCAGACGGTGCAGGGGGCTGCGGACTCGTCTGCCTGGGCCCGGGGACAGGCCTGGGGGTTGTATGGATATACGATGATGTATAGGGAGACACGCGACAGGAGGTATTTGGAGCAGGCGGAACATATCGCCGGGTATATCATCCACCGATTGCCCGGGGACAGGATACCGTATTGGGATTTTGATGCGCCCGGAATCCCCCATACCGACAGGGATGTGTCTGCTGCATCCATCATGTGCTCGGCGTTGATCGAGCTGTCGGAATATGCGGAGCCTGACAAGGCGCAGGACTATCGGCAGACGGCGGGTGCGATGCTTCGAAGCCTGCTGTCCCCTGCATACAGCACGGTGGCGGGAGAGGGGGGCGGATTTTTGCTGAAACATGGGACGGGCAATCATCCAAAGAATTCCGACGTCGATGTATCCATCATCTATGCGGATTACTATTTTATAGAGGCCATGCTCCGGTGGCAGCGGATGGGGCCGTCCATGACAGGACGGGCCGGAGGACAGACATATATGCACGCGCAGGCAGACAGTATACTGGCGCGCTATAAAAAATATTTATTAGCGGGCGAGCGGCCGGATATCGACTCCACCGCCCGGGTAGTAGCCTTGTACGATCCCGTCCGGCAATGGCCCGACATCGACTATGGGGATCAGCAGCGGGCCAACTGGCAGCCGTGGACACACCTCAAAAGAACGCGGGACATTGCGTTGGAATGGTCGGACCCCAGGTCCGGCCATTATCATGATAGTACATGGTGGCTGGTGATCAACCAGGCATTGGATCACTGGCTGCAACGGCGTTACCACAATCCCAACTGGTGGCATAATGAGATAGGGGTGCCCCAATGCATGCGGGATATACTCGTGCTGGTGGGTGATCAGCTGAGCGCTGCGCGAATGAAAGGGGCGCTGGAGGTGATGAAGCAATTGCGGGTGCAGGCTCCGGGGGTGGGCGCCAATCTTGTATGGAGCGCGGATCTGGGGCTTCATTATGGCGCATTGACGGGTGATGAGGCGCTGGTGCGGCGATGTGCGGACCTGCTGATCGGCGAGCTTCATATTACCACGGGCGATGGCATTCAACCCGACTACAGCTTTCATCAGCATGCGGCGCGTCTGCAGATGTACCAGTATGGGGCCGCCTACCTGGAGGCGAATGTGCGGCTGGCCTGGCAGCTGAGGGGAACGCCGTGGGCTTTCCCGGAAATAAAGATCAGGCTGCTGGCAGACTTTGTATTGGAGGGATGGCAATGGATGTGCAGGGGGGTGAATACGGTGCCTGGGACCATCGACAGATCCGTAAGCCGTATCAATGCGCTGCATAGTGCAGATTTGCGGGGGACAATTCCCTATCTCTGTGCCATTGACCCGGCGCAAGCGGAGGCTTTTTGTGCGCTGGCTGCGCGGCAGTCGGGCGAGGGTGAGCCGTTGCGCGGATTTCGCTGTTATCCTTATTCAGACTTCGCTGTATGGCAGGGTGCGCCATTCAGCTTCTTTGTAAAGACGCTCTCGGACCGGACGCTGCCTGCCGAATCCATCAATGGAGAAAATCTGAAAGGGAGATGGATGAACAGCGGAGATGCATATATCATCAGGAATGGGAAGGAGTATTTCAATCTCATGCCTGTCTGGGATTGGGACAGGCTGCCGGGGATCACCAGCTTTCCCGGGGCCCAACGGGTGATACGCCATTCTTTTACAGGCAGCGTGACGGATAGTGTCAGCGGGCTCACCGTGATGGATTATGAGATAAAGGGGCGGCCCGGACACTCGCTCAGGGCGCGTAAATATTGGGCCTGTCACGATGGTATCGTTATCTGTCTGATAGCGGGGTCGGCGCCGGACAGCGCCTTTACGGTATTGGATCAGTGCCGCAAACAGGGGGATGTAGTGAAGGGCGACAGGTGGGTGTGGCATTCCGGGCTGGACTATATCATACTGGGACGGGATAAATTGAGCGTGTCTGAAAGAGAAGCGAGCGGCTCCTGGCAATCCATCAATCAATCGCTGCCTGCTACACCCGTTAAGGACAGTGTGTTTATGCCGGTGGTATACCATCGCGGCGGAGCCATCTCTTCGGGATATGTAATAACGGCGTGCCCTCCCGGCGAGGCGGGGGCTCTTGTCAAAAACCCTTTGTGGAAGGTCCTGCGGAATGATACGACCTGTCAGGCGGTGCGTTTTGCCGACGGGGTCACGCTGTGCGCCTTCTGGCGGCCGGGTGTGTTGAAGGCGGGGCATGGAAAAAAATTGCAGGCGGACAAGCCCTGTCTGATGCTGCTGTCGGGTGATAAGGTGTATGTCAGCCATCCGGGGCAAACAACTGTCGGCGATCAAATAACTGTCCGGGATCAATATTAATGGGATTGACACCGGCGAATGGAGATTTTTTGTACATTCGTCATGTTCATACAATAGAACATGTCCGTCCGAACACTAACGATACTTGCCGCTATAGCGATAGGGATATCTATTATCTCCTCTTGTTTTCATCATGACAAAGGCGCACAGCATTCCGACGCCTCCTTGCCCGACGTAGTAAGCTATAATTTCGACATACGTCCTATCCTTTCAGATAAATGTTACAAATGCCATGGGCCCGATCCGAGTCACCGTGAAGCCGGTCTCCGCCTGGATATTGCCGACAGCGCATATGCACCGCTGAAAAATCTGAAAGGCGCATTTGCCATCGTACCCGGCAAGCCCGGTGAGAGCGAGCTTATAAAAAGAGTGACATCCAGCGATCTCACCTATATGATGCCGCCTCCCGACGCGCATCTGGGAATGCTGACCGATCGCGAGAAAAAACTGTTTATCAAATGGGTAGAGCAGGGCGCAAAATACCAGCGGCATTGGGCCTTTACGCCTCCCGTCGCGGCGCCGCTGCCCGAAGTGCAGGACAAGACATGGCCCACCAACGAGATCGATCGTTTTGTCCTTCACCGGCTGGAGTCGGAAGGGCTTACACCCAATACGCCTGCCGATAAGGAGCGTTTGCTCAAAAGAATGTGCATGGATATCACCGGACTTCCACCCAGCCTTGACATGATGGACCGTTATCTGGCTGACAACGACGGCCGGGCTTATGAAAAAATGGTCGATAGCCTTCTGAATACGGAGCAGTATGGCGAGAAGATGGCCGTGCACTGGCTGGATGTAGCGCGTTATGCGGACAGCTATGGCTACCAGGATGACAATATACGGACGCAATGGCCCTGGCGCGATTGGGTGATCCATGCATTCAATAAGAATATGCCTTATGACCAGTTCATCTCCTGGCAGATAGCGGGTGACATGCTGCCCAATGCCACCAAGGAGCAAATTTTAGCAACAGGGTTTTTCAGAAATCATAAGTATACCGAAGAGGGTGGGGTTGTGCCGGAAGAGTACCGGATCGAATACCTTGTCGATAAGACCAAGACCTATGGGAAGGGCATGTTGGGGGTAACCATCGAATGCGCGCAATGTCACGATCATAAGTACGATCCCTTTAGTCAAAAGGATTATTACAGCCTGCTGGCTTTTTTCAACAATACCAAAGAGGTCGGCTATGAAGGGGATGTCGGCGTATCGAAGCCCGCCAAGATGCCGAAGCTTTTTATAGACAGTAATGACCGAAAGAACCTGCTCTCCTTTATGTACAATAAGGATACGGGGACATTGTCCGTGTCTGTGATGGGCGAGCGGGACACCCTCCGGAAAACCTATCTGCTCAAAAGAGGCCGCTATGATATGCCGGGCGACGAGGTGCGGCCCCATGCATTGCCTGCCGTCATGAAATACGATACCGTGCAGTATCCACGCAACCGGCTGGGACTGGCAAAATGGACCGTCAGCAGGAACAATCCCCTGACGGCAAGGGTCTTTGTCAACCAGATCTGGCAGGAATTCTTTGGCAGGGGCATTGTAAAGACGGCCGGGGATTTCGGCATGCAGGGTGAGCTGCCTTCGCATCCGGAGCTGTTAGACTGGCTGGCGGTGGATTTTATGGATCATGGGTGGGATATCAAGCGGCTGGTGAAACAGATCGTCTTGTCGTCGACCTACCGGCAATCTGCCGTCATCACGCCTGAAAAGCTGGCGAGGGATCCGGACAATGCATTTTTGTCGAGAGGACCACGCAATAGACTGTCCGCGGAATTTATAAGGGACCTTGTACTCGCCAGCAGCGGATTGCTTGTGCGTACCATCGGAGGCCCCAGCGTCAAGCCTTATCAGCCGGAGGGACTTTGGGAGGCGGCGACCTCTGGCAGGGGCGTGCTGGCGACCTATCGGCAGGATCACCATGACAGCCTTTACCGGCGCGGCATGTATACTTTTATAAAGCTCACCGTGCCACCGCCGTCCATGATCATGTTCGACGCCAGCAACCGCGATCAGTGCGAAGTAAAAAGATTGAAGACAAATACACCCCTGCAGGCATTGATCATGCTGAACGATCCAACGGTGCTGGAAGCCGCCCGGGTTTTGGGTGAGCGGTTGTCGCTGCAGCGGGGGACGCCACAGGATAAGATAACGGAGGCTTTCCGGCGGATAATTTGCCGCAAGCCCACGGAAAAGGAATTGAAGACGCTGGTCGATTATTACAACGAGCAATTGGAGCAGTTCACCAGCCGGAAGCTGGATGCCGCCAAAACCCTGGATGAAGGGGAATATTCGCATGAAAGGAATGTGGATGTGAACAGCGCGGCTGCCCTCATGAAACTGACCACTATCATTTACAACCTGGAAGAGGCTATCACAAAAACCTGACGCGCACATGGAAAAAGAGATCATCGAACATGCCCTTCGCATTACTCGGCGGAAATTCCTCTCGAGGCTGAGCCTTGGCATCGGCAGTGTTGCTCTGGGCTCCCTGCTTATTCCCGATCTGTTCAAGGGAGGGGAGGAAGAGTCCATTATGGCGGGATTGCCTCATTTCGCGCCCCGGGCCAAACGGATCATCTATCTTTTTCAGAATGGGGCGCCTTCGCAGCTGGACCTCTTCGACTATAAGCCTCTGCTGCAAAAGATGCAGGGAGAGGATCTGCCCGCCAGTGTTCGCAATGGACAGCGGCTCACCGGTATGACCGCCGATCAGACAAGGTTCCCGCTGGCAGGCACGGTGTTCGGCTTCAATCAATACGGACAGTCACGCGCATGGCTAAGCGATCTGCTGCCGCATACCGCCCGGGTGGTGGACGACATCTGTTTTATAAAGACCATGTATACGGAAGCCATCAATCATGACCCCGCTCTGACGTTCTTCCAAACGGGCGCGCAGCAGGGCAATCGTCCCAGCATGGGTTCCTGGCTTAGCTATGGTCTTGGCAGCGAGAACAAGAACCTTCCCGCATTTTGTGTCCTTCTCTCGAAAGGGAAAGGCAATGGCCAGGGTGTGTATTCAAAGCTCTGGTCCAATGGTTTTCTGGATTCCATCCACCAGGGCGTCCAGTTCAGCAGCGGGGAGAATCCTGTGTTATACCTGAGCGATCCTGCTTCCATGACACGGGACGATCGGAGAAAAATGCTCGACAAGATCGCCGAGCTGAATGATGATGCTTATAAGGAATTTGGCGATCCCGAGATCGCCACCAAGATCCAGCAATATGAGATGGCTTACAGGATGCAGACCATCGTGCCGGAGATCACGGACACTTCCAAAGAGCCCGAGGATACGCTCAAGCTGTACGGGCCGGAATGCGTGGTGCCGGGAACTTTTGCCGCCAATTGTCTCCTCGCGCGAAAGCTGTCGGAGAGCGGCGTCCGGTTTGTTCAATTATATCACCAGGGATGGGATGGGCATAGCAATCTTCCCCTGGAGATAAAGGGGCAGGCCAGGGATGTGGACCAGGCATCTGCCGGATTGATCACCGATCTCAAGCAAAGAGGACTGCTCGACGAGACGCTGGTCATTTGGGGCGGGGAGTTTGGAAGGACCAACTATTGCCAGGGCAAGTTGACGAAAGATACCTATGGCCGTGACCATCATCCGCGCTGTTTCACTATTTGGATGGCGGGTGGGGGCGTGCGGCCCGGCGTATATGGCGAAACAGATGACTTCGGATACAATATAGCCAGGGACCCTGTTCACGTGCATGATTTTCATGCCACCGTACTTTATCTTATGGGATTGGATCATGAAAAGCTTACCTTCAAACACCAGGGGCGGCGCTACCGGCTCACCGATGTGGCGGGCAAGGTCGTCAACGGATTGATTGCTTAATGATGCACATGAACTGGAAAAATATTCTCGGCAGCCTGACGATTGCTGCCAATTGCCTTCTTTGTTTCTTCCTGATCTTTTATGACCGCCTGGTCGTACCGCCTCTGCTGCAGGTGATAGGCCGGGCGCATCCACTGTTCCTTCATTTCCCCATCGTCCTTTTTGCCTTGTGGCTGATCTGGGTATGGGTCATTCCCAAACAACGATTTCAGGCCTCGGGACTGGCAGAGCACATCGGCGAATGGCTTTTATTGTCGGTGGCATTTACGGCTGCCCTAACTGCATTGATGGGGGTGCTGCTCTCGAAGGAGCCGGGTTATAATCCGGAATCTCTCAGCTGGCACAAATGGAGCGGGGCCTGTCTGTCACTGATCCTGCTGTTATGGTATATATTTTATCAACGGCTGAGGCGGCCGGGGATAGTGGCTGTAAGCCTGTTGAGCCTGTTAGTGTTGCTCGTTGCAGGTCACCAGGGAGCGGCTATCACACATGGGGACAATTTCCTGCTGGCGCCCGTCTATAAGGGACGCGTAAAAGAAAAAGTTCCGCTGGACGAGGCTGTCATCTACCGGGACATGGTGCAGCCCGTGCTGGAGGCCAAATGCATGAGCTGTCACAACAGCAGCAAGTCCAAGGGAGGGCTGGTGATGAGCTCGCCGGAGCTGCTGCTCAAAGGAGGCAAAAGCGGTCCGGTGCTCGATACTTCCGATGCCAATATGAGCCTTTTGTTACAACGTGTTCATCTGCCGGAAGAGGATAAAAAGCACATGCCGCCGCTGGGCAAACCGCAATTGAATGACCAGGAGCTTGCCATCCTGTATAACTGGATCAGAGGGGGAGCGAACTTTAAGGAGAAAGTCACCGAACTGGATCCGACGGATACGTTGCGGACCATTGCGGGTAATTTATTCAGGAGCGACGAACAGGAAAACTATGATTTTGCCGCGGCAGGCGAGGATAAGATCCGGCAATTGAATACGAGCTACCGGTCCGTCTATCCATTGGCAACGGGTTCACCGGCCATCGCTGTGGACTTTTTTGGGGCTGCTTTTTTCAAGCCCGATCAGCTGAAAGAGCTGCTGGCCATAAAGACGCAGCTTGTCTCTTTAAATCTTGCCAAAATGCCTGTCACCGACGATGAGCTGTCCGTCATCGGTGAGCTTACCAACCTGCGTGCGCTCGATCTTTCTTTTACGAAGGTGACAGGGAGTGGGTTGTCGGCCCTGGAAAAGCTGCATCACCTGAAGCGCATTTCCCTGACCAATACAGGCGTGCGTCGCGGCGATGTGCAGAAGCTGCTGACATTGAAAGAGCTTCGCGAGATCTATCTCTGGAATTCGGGCCTGAGCGTTGCCGAGGCGGGTGAGATAAAAAAGAAGTATCCTTTGCTGGATATCCAGACGGGCGCCCGTGCGGATACGCTGTTCGAGAAAATAAATCCGCCCGTCAATCAGACGGTCGGAGAGGTCATTAGCGATACACCGATCGTTTTGCGGCTGAAACACTTTGTCCCCGGCACGTCGATCCGATATACATTGGATGGCACGGACCCGGACAGTATTCATTCTATTGCATACGATCAGCGGGCATCTATCGACAGCGCGGTGCTGATGAAGGCGAGGGCGTTCCGAAAAGGCTGGCGTCCCAGCGATGTGTTACAGTATCGATTCTACCGCGCGACCTTCCGGCCGGATACGGTCATCCTGATCACGCCTACCGATTCTCTGTACAAGGGCAAGGGCGGTAATACCTTGAAAGATCTGGTGAAAGGGTCTCAAAACTTTGGAGATGGGAAATGGATCGCATACAGGAGCCGCATGGAATGTATGCTGAAATTCCCCAAGCCCGTGCATGCCCGGAGTGTCACGGTCAGCAGCCTTGTGAATGTGGGGAGCATGATCTTCCCGCCGAAGAGTATCCGGATCATGGGAGGGAATGATCCCGGGAATATGCGGGTGCTGTACCAGGTTGCTCCGCCTACGGACACGATGCCACAGTCCAATTACCTCATCCCTTATGAATGTAAGTTCCCGCCGGCAGCCGTGCGGTTCATCAGAGTAACGGTCGAGCCGATAGGCAAGCTGCCCCCATCGCTATTGCCGCCGCCTCCCAAGAAGGATGAAAAATCCGCGCAGCCTTCCAAGACGTCGCCGAAAAAGAAAGAGAAGCCACAACCCGCTAATGACAGGGGTTGGTTCTTTGTAGATGAATTGTTTGTGAATTAGGAGAAGGATTGCCTTATCTTTATCCGGTAAGGCATAACTGAGAAAATGATCGATATAAACCGAGATGGAGCACCCGATGAACGGCGCACTCTGGCAGCTGCAGCAGAGGGTGATGAAAAACTCCTATTTAGGCACCACATACCCGCTTTTGCCTGGCATTCGGACTTCCTTTTTTATTTCTTTTCCTTCTTTTGTACGCCACGTCCAGATCACCGCCTTACTTTTGTCGTCTACAAAATCGCCCTCTAACGTGGTTCCGTCATCCAACCATTTTTTGTACGGGAACGATTTTTGTCCCTTATAGTACTGGTCCCATAGTAGGGTATCACCATTTTGCTTAAATGTATATACTGTTCCAATTATAGTATCCATATGGTACGTCATGTGACGGAAGATTCGTCCATTGGGATAATATTCCTTGTAATCGCCATTTTTTATAGAATCATTCTCTAAATAATATGTTTTCTCCAGGAAACCTTTAGGATTATACTGTTGATATAAGCCAGACATAATTCCCTGTTTTATTGTGAATCGCTGTGAAACAGTACCATTCTCGTTGTATCGGGTCATTATCTCATCACATGCATCGGTTATCATATTGCATGGGATAAGTATGCTGTCAGTTTGAGACACTACGCCATTTTTAAAGAATGTAATTATTTTGCCGACATAATTTCCTTTCCGAATATCTCCTATACGTCTAAGTGTCCCATCGGGATAGAATTCCTTCATGATAAAACTTAGTGTATCAGATCCATCCGGGTATTCACGTACCAACGCAACTCGTCCATTTTTATGTCTGTATAAAACTCTCTCCATCCTGTGCCTGCAGGAGCAAACACACCATATTAAAAAGCAATAAAACAAGTATTTACAAGATTCCCTCATGTTCATATCCTAAATCTATTCATTTTTAACGGGAAGTGTGTCATTTTGTTTCGTTACTTCATTGTATTTGATAGTATCGTGGGGCTTCAAACTGGAATCGAACCTTATGTACCACACATGCAATCCGTCACCATCTGATACAACTTCAAGCGGAGTAAAGTTTCTCGCAGAAACTTTTGATGGGGAGGTATTATCCGGGCTTCCCGATGGTTTAGTTTCCGACAACTCTTTCATGTCATTTGCAAAGAACGGGTCTGGCATTTCGGGACGTTCCCATGTTGACAGGTATCCTGTTACCAAGCTCATAGCAAACATGTCTTCTTCTGTCAGATAATAGGTGTTTTTTGTAGGATCGAATTTACCACCAATTGCCTCGTCCCCATTTCCGGACTCGCCGTTATATCCCACGTATTGCCAATAATGTTTTTCAAACGGATCAGCCGGACCAATTGCAAGACCAAACTTGACCATATCTGGCGATTCGGGCGGAATAGCTGTAATTAATGCCGCCGGGCTAAATTTTATCTCCTCATATTGCCCATTATCTTCCAGTGCCCAGTTTTGACTTCCGTTTTGATTTGAATGCCAATAGCTGGATTTTCCTAAATCTTGAGCATTTTTCCCATATGTTTCCTCTGCCTGCTCCTGGTTATTTACTTCTGCATCCCATTTTACACGGGTAACACCGTCAGAGGTTTTATACTTGACCCAATCATCAGCTGTCATTCCATCCGGGTCGGTAAATCTCAACGGGTTGTCATAAGTATATACATAAGGCGAATACCTACGCATTTGATCTGCCTTTGGATCCACCACATCCCACCTTCCGATCTGCACGTCATACATTCTCGCTCCGTAATCATACCAGTCCAGCCCGCTGCTATTGCTGAACTCTTTGTTTTGCAATTCCTTACCATTATAGCGGTATTTATTTTCCGGTTTTCCAATCTCCTGATAGCTGATCCCCGCCATGGTCAGGCCCGAGGGATAATAATGCGTCTCCTCGACGATCCTGCCCCGGATATGGGTCACCTGCAAGTTATCAAAATATACGTTAATATTTGGGGTGGCATTCGAAACATACACAAAAAGCCAGCCGCTCTTGGTCATGGCCTGTCCGGTAATGTTATAGGTGGTAAAGGCGGTATCTGCGCCTACCTGCTGGAACCCACTGTTTGTAGTACTGGTACCGGCCACATAATGGAACTGTTCATCAAAAAGTATCCAGTTGAGATAAGCCTTGGGCTTAGTGCTATTAGAAGCATAGTTGACGTCTACAGCCGACAGAAAACTGCTGAGCCCAGGATCAAGCACACCGGTCTGTTGGAGAGGCGTAATGCTGAAGTGGGTAGGGTCAGTGCCTGCCACACCGCCAGCCAGCCCCAGCACCAGTGACGAGAGGGGGCTATTAGGTGTCCCTGGGGTTGTCCCATTTTGCCGGTACCAGCTATTGGCACGGATATTTATGGAATCTCCCGCCATGACTTTGATCACAATATTAGCTCCCACTTTATAGCCATTCCCGGACAGCTGTTGAATATAGTTATTAGGAGTAGTATAGCTATCATTGGGGTAACCGGCGACCGTGGATTTATTGATCCTGCCGCTATCCAGGCTGGCATAATACAGTCTTTCCGTAGCGATGGTAGCGTCTTCCAGGCTGGCATCGGGGTAAGCGTCTGTTTGTGTTTCTTCAGTAAGCACCATCCTGGTATTGCCCAGGTGATCCTTCATAAAATAGTCATACAAACCATTTCCGGCCTTGATCGCATATTCCTTTGAAGGAATAGAGTCAGCCGCCATTCTAATCTTCTAGTTGCGCTCTGGCACTACAAACTTGTGATTTGTGGAATGTTGGATCATTTTTTTTGTTTCCTTCCCTTCTTTTGTGTACCATCTCCAAATAATGGTCTTTGTACTACTATCTGCAAATGCCCCATATAGTATATTGCCGTTGGAGAGCCATCTTTTATAGGGCATGCTAAGTTCTCCTTTATATGTATTATAATATTTTAATGAATCGCCATTTTCATCAAATAAAAAGACGAATCCAGTTAATGTATCGTGTTTGTAAGCGGTTTTAACATAAATTTTTCCGTTCGGATGATATTCCCGGTATTCGCCATTTTTTATCGTGTCGTCTAAATAATAGGTTTTTAGAAGGTTCCCAGAACGATCATAGTGCCTTGAAAAGCCTTTGATCTTTCCTGACCTCACTTCAAATTGCCCGGAGATTTTTCCGTCTTCAAAGTAGTTTGTCATGATGCCGTCCCATTGGGTACTCTTTATGTTTCTTGGGTGAAAAAGAGTATCTTTCCTATGAACAACGCCACTTGGGTAATACTCAATAGGAGTGCCAACAACTTGATCACCATGAATGGTATCTATTCTATGAATCCTTCCATTCTCGTAATATTCATAATTGATATAGTTTGATTCATCACCATTGTCAAAATACTCATGAATGACAAAAGGTTTTCCATCAGCAAATCGTTGAATTACTATCTTGTGATGTCTCCTGCAGGCAGTAAGTAGAAGTATTCCTGTGCAGAGACTAGACATTATAACTTTCAAGCTATTTTCTGACATAATAACGCGTCCGAGCTTTATAAAAGTAAGGCATTTAGTGCACGCTTTCTTGCGTCGTGTCATAGTCTTTTTTCTTGTCATTCCATCTTACTGTATCGACCCGGCCTGATAGGCTATCATGTACGACGCCCGTACCAGGATGTGATGCATCACCATAATCAAGCCAATATATCACTCCATATCCATATTTACGAGACTCATCGTGTTTCATCGCTTCATCTACTTTAGAATTTTGTTCTTTTGAATGATCTAAGTATTCTTCAGGATCAATCCCTCTTGTTGCAGGCCTATCTCCATATTTACCGATTAGACCCAATAGTTCCATATTCTCTGCTCCAAGATCTACCAAAATTACATACTTGTTCGGGTCGGCCTTTCTACCTGACGCTGCATCTTCTGGGCTACCAGATCCTGCAACAAAGGGTTGATATCCATGTATATGCGAAACGCTTGGATCATTTACCGCTATTCCTGGCAAGACAGGCCGGATACGTGGTTTGGTAGAATAATGCCTTATTGGGGCCTGCTGGATAGCAGACGCTGTTAGAAGCAAGTACAAAATCTTAGAAGGGACCTTTTAAGAGGCCGACGCTTTATGGTCGTTAGGTAGAGTGAGGAGAAGCGCCGGGTCAGATAAGGTTCATAGCAATCACGAGGGTCGGCATTCTAAAGACACCAGGGTCAAGCAAAAGGATACCTCGAAATAAGGAAAATTTTATACCTGAAATTTTCGTCTAAGTTATCATTCATTTGTGTTAGAAAAAACGTGAAAAACACCCATTTTGAATGTAGCCTTCCTGTCTCGGTTAAAGAGTAATTCAATTTCCACTGCTTCTTGGTCTCTGATGGACCCTAATTTGTCGGGAAGGCAGGAAGGTACAGGATGGATGTTCCGGCCAGGATGTCCTATCTTAGGCGCCATGAAAGCCATCTACTTCCTTTTGTTTGCCTTTTCTTTTGGCGTATCTTTTGACACAAGGGCTGCCGAGCCTCCCTGTAAACCTGTCAATCTGCGATGTGAATATTTAGTAAATCCACTGGGCATCGATGCGTCCCATCCCAGGCTGTCGTGGCGGCTGGAAGATAAACGTCCGGGCGCTGTGCAGATCGGATACGCGGTGACGGTAGGGACGGACCCGGCTGTGAGCCTATGGTCCACGGGGCGGCGGAATATACCCGATGAGATGACGGAGTACCAGGGACCTCCGCTACAGCCCTTTACCCGCTACTACTGGCGGGTGGATGTCTGGGATAAGGACGGGAAGATGACTTCCAGTCCGGTGAGCTTCTTCGAGACGGGCATGATGGATATCGCCAGCTGGAAGGGAGCATGGATCAGCGATTCGCGTGATCGTGATCTGCGGCGGGCGCCTTATTTCCGGAAGACCTTCTCCCTGTCCAAAAAGATCCGCTCCGCACGGGCATATATAGCCGTCGCGGGATTATATGAACTGTATATCAACGGGAAGAAGATCGGCGACCACCGGCTGGACCCCATGTATACGCGATACGACAGACGGAACCTTTATGTAACTTACGACGTTACTTCGGCGTTGCAGTCAGGGGACAATGCGCTGGGGGTGCTGCTGGGCAATGGGTGGTACAATCATCAGTCCACAGCTGTATGGTATTTTCATGAAGCCCCCTGGCGATCGAGACCATCTTTTTGTCTGGACCTTCGTATCGTTTATGAGGATGGCTCCGAGGAGACCGTAAGCTCCGGCAAGGACTGGAAGACGGCATTAAGTCCGATTGTGCTGAACAGCATTTATACGGGCGAGCATGTGGATGATCGCCTGGAACAGCCGGGATGGAATACGGTGGGATTTGCCGACAGCGCATGGCAAGAAGTGATCTTTCGTCCCGCGCCTTCTCAACTGATTGCAGCGCAGGCCTTGCATCCCATCCGGGATGTGGAGGAAGTACATCCTGTATCGCTCACAAAGATCAGCGATTCCGTGTGGGTATATAATTTAGGACGAAATATCGCCGGAGTGAGCCGTCTGCGGGTACATGGGCCGGCGGGTACGGTAGTGAGGCTGAAGCATGGCGAATATCTTTATCCCAACGGAAGGGTAGATCAGACAAATATTGCGGTGCATTACCGTCCCACAGATGACACCGACCCCTTTGGAACGGATATATATATCCTGAATGGGAAGGGGGAAGAAGTGTTCATGCCCAAATTCAATTACAAGGGATTTCAGTATATAGAGGTGGTCACGTCGCCGGAGGTGAAGTTGACTAAAGATGATCTCACCGCCTTTTTTATGCACAGCGATGTACCACCGGTCGGGACCATCAAAACCTCGAACCCGCTGATGGATAAGATCTGGAAGGCCACGAACAATTCCTACCTGTCGAATCTTTTTGGATATCCCACCGACTGTCCGCAACGGGAGAAGAATGGATGGACCGGCGACGCACATATTGCGGTAGAGACCGGCCTCTATAATTTCGACGGTATCACGATATACGAGAAGTGGCTGGCCGATCACCGGGACGAGCAGCAGCCCAATGGCGTGCTGCCCGCCATCATTCCCAGCAGCGGCTGGGGTTACGAATGGGCTAACGGTCCTGACTGGACGAGCACCATCGCCATCATACCCTGGAATATTTATCTGTTCTACGGAGATAAGAAACTGTTGGCAGACTGTTATGATAATATCCGCCGGTATGTCGACCATATTTCCGACATCAGCCCATCGGGGCTCACCACCTGGGGATTGGGCGACTGGATCCCTGTCAGCACCAAGCCGCCTGTGATCTTTACCTCCTCCGTATATTATTATGTGGATGCATCCATCCTCTCAAGGGCGGCGGCGCTGCTGGGCAAGGAGGAGGACAGTAAGAAGTATGCCGCGCTGGCGGAAAAGATCAAAAATGCATTCAATGAAAAATTCCTGGACAGGAACACCGGCATCTATGGGCAGGGTATGCAGACGGAGCTGTGCATGCCGTTGTACTGGGGGCTGGTGCCCGACGACATGAAGAGCAGGGTGGCTGCCAACCTGGCCAGAAAGGTGGAGGCCGATGGCTCTCATCTGAACGTCGGATTGCTGGGGACCAAGGCGCTGCTGAATGCGTTGAGCGAGAACGGGTATGCAGACCTGGCGTATAAGGTGGCTTCCAGCGAAACATTTCCTTCATGGGGATGGTGGATCGTAAATGGCGCCACCACCTTGTATGAGAACTGGTCTCTCGATGCAAAGAGCGATCTGTCCATGAATCATATTATGTTTGGCGAAATAGGGGCCTGGATGTACAAGGGGCTGGCTGGCATATTCCCCGATGCTGCGCAACCGGGGTTCCGGCATATTTTGCTCCGTCCTCATTTTGTAAAAGGGTTGCCGGGGTTCGAGGCCACCCATGAAGGTCCATATGGCACGATACGGAGCGCCTGGAAGACCGAGGGGCGGGTGATTGTCTATACGGCAGTAATTCCGCCAAACTGTACGGCTACATTGCAGCTACCGGGTAAGGCCGGTGGGCCTGTGCAGGAGATACAGCTTTCTGCGGGCGAACATAGCTTCAGACTATAGGCAACCTCTGCGATAGAGGCTGCGTTCTTCATTGCCACCTCCTTTCGCAAATACTTATATCATGAAGCAGCTTGTTCTGGCAGGCATATTGACCCTGTCTGCACATTTGTGTATTGCCCAGACCTGGAGCAGGGTGGCGGAAGTGCCAAAGGAGGAGACTATCTATTGTTTTACAGTTCATGATCATACGGCGTATGCGGGCGGGGTCCGTACTGTGTACATCGGCAGCAATGACGGCGCGGAGTGGCGTGCTTCATCCCCTTTGGATAATGATCTGTATGTGGTGGCTGTCGCGAAGTATCATCAAAAGCTGTATGCCGGCACTTTCAGGGATGGCATCCGGGTGAGCAATGACGATGGAGCGTCCTGGCAGCCGTTGAACAATGGCCTTGGCGTTCTCAGCATTTCTAGTCTGGCTGTCTGGAAGGACGAGCTGTATGCGGGCAGCTTTGGTGTCGGATTTTATAAGCTGAATGAAGCGGCAGGTCGTTGGGAGTCCTTCAATGCCAACTTTTTCACTAATGTAGACGGGAATGTATACCAGCTATTGTCCATCGACTCGACGCTGGTGGCGGCGGCCGGGCTGAATGGCATCTCTTATCAATATGATCCCGTGGCTGGCAGCTGGAATAATTCATATTATCTGTCTATGCTGGCGCCGGGACTGGGTGTGGTCAGCCTTTTATTCGACAGTACAAAGGCGCTCTATGCGGCCTCGTCGTCCCGTCTGGGCTTGTTCCGCAGCGGGGACAGGGGCAGGAGCTGGGTGGTGGATAATAAAGGGTTACAGGCCGGGGATCCCTATATGGCGGCGGATGACCAGCATGACTATATTGCTGTGAACTACCTGGATAATGCCACCGGCGACAACGCCGTGAAAGTATATCAACGTGACCTGCACGCTGCGCCGGGTGCAGTCTGGGCGCTGACGGACAGTTTTCCGAATTCCTATTTTTATTCGCTGGGTGTGGCCGGAGGCCGCCTTTACAGCGGGAGGGACAGCGGTCTGTATTTTAAAGGACCCGGCGTGACGGTGAAGCCTGACAGCGGTGAAAAGCCTTTTATCTTTCCCAATCCCGCCGGCGGGCAGGTGAATATCGGACTGCATTTCGAAGCGCCCGAGGTCATTGCCCTGCATATCTATGATGCCGGCGGCAGACTGGTGGCGACGCCTTTGAAGAATTATGCGCTGGCGGCAGGCAAACAGGTTGTTACAATAGACATCACGGGTCTCGCCAGGGGTGTCTATATCATCGATGTCAGCACTCCCGACAAGCGGCATTCCGAAAGACTGATCGTTCGATGAGCCGTCTGTCAATTCATTCCTCTTTTTGAACAGCTGATACATATGCATCTTCCGGGGTGCGCGATCCCATGCTAGCTTGGCGGAAAAAAAAGATGAAAATACTTTTCGCCAACTTTCCAGGAGATGGACATTTCAATCCGCTGACCGGGCTGGCCGCTCACCTGAAGCGCCAGGGTCACGATGTAAGATGGTATACTTCGAAGATCTATGCCGGTAAGCTGCGGCAGCTGGAGATAGCACACTTCCCTTTCCAGGTGGCCATGGACACGAATGCGGGAGAATTGGAGGAGATCTTTCCCGAAAGATATAAAAAGCGCTCGCAGATAGCGCGTCTGAAGTTCGATATCATCAATGCTTTTATCCTGCGCGGACCGGAGTACTATGCGGACATACAGGAGATACACAAGACATTTGCGTTCGACCTGCTGGTGGCCGACTGCGCTTTCAGCGGTATCCCTTTTATAAAGCACCTGCTAAAAGTGCCGGTGGTGGCCATTGGCGTGCTGCCGCTGACCGAAACTTCCAGGGACCTTCCTCCTCCGGGGCTGGGAATGACGCCTGCCAGCTCTTTTATCGGGAAGATGGGTCAGTCCCTTTTGCGGGGGATAGCGCGGCGGGTGATCTTTGGCGAGCCCAACCGGGTGATGTACCAGCTCCTCGACCAATACAAGATACCGCATCAACGGGAGAGTCTTTTCGATATGATCATTCACAAGTCGGATCTGCTGCTGCAAATAGGGACGCCGGGATTTGAATATTACCGTAGCGATCTGGGAGAGAATATACGTTTTGTGGGCGCGCTGCTGCCGCATGATGGAGGAAAGGAGCGGCCGCGCTGGTTTGACGAGCGGCTGCGGGAATATAAGAAGGTAATGCTGGTGACGCAGGGCACGGTGGAGAAGGATGTCACCAAGCTGCTGACGCCCACGCTGGAAGCATTCAAGGGGACGGATGTGCTGGTGGTGGTGACCACCGGTGGCAGTGGTACGAAGCAGCTTCGCGAGGCCTATCCGCAGAAGAACATTATCATCGAGGATTTTATTCCTTTCTCTGATGTGATGCCCTATACAGGTGTATATGTAACCAATGGAGGATATGGGGGCACCATGCTGGGGATCATGAACAAGCTGCCCATGGTAGTGGCGGGGGTGCATGAAGGTAAGAATGAGATCTGCGCCAGGGTAGGGTATTTCAAGCTGGGGATCAACCTGGGGATGGAAAGACCGACGCCGTTGCAGGTGAGACAGGCTGTGGAGAAGGTGTTTGCTGACAATGTGTACAGGACAAATGTCAGGGAGCTGGCGCGGGAGTTTTCCAAATACGATGCGTATGAACGGTGCGGCAGGTATATTTCCAGTGTGGGGAAAAGAGCCAATGTCAATTCATACAGGTCGGCAGACAATTCATACGTCATTCCATTTTCCAGCTAAGGAGGAGATCACACCTTTGCGGACACTTTAAAAAGCACTAACCATGAAAAAAGCACTTCTTTTATTGACAGTGGCCCTTATCGGCCTTACATCCTGTAAAAAGGATCATGATCATCCGCAGGCGCGTATCTTCAAAGGCCCTGTGTCACAATTCCAGGATGGACATTCCTGGACCTGGTATGAAGTAGACGGAAAGAATAAACCCTTGCGTCTTGGCGCTACCATCGATGCGAAGGCAATGAATTCTCTGGATCCGGGTGATATGGAGACGCCCGGTCATGATCATGAGAACATGCTTTCTATCCCGTTCCCCGTGCAGACAAAGGACACAGTTCCATTTATTCACTTTGGGCTGGACTGGAATCCGCATGGTCATGAGCCGGCCGGCATCTATGACAAGCCGCACTTCGACTTCCACTTCTATATGATCAGCGAGGAGTCCCGCGAGTCCATTCCTACCTACGAGGCGGCGCAGGAGAAGTTCGACAATTTTCCGGATGCTGTCTATATGCCCCAGAACTATATAGCAATACCTGGCGGCGTGCCGCAGATGGGAGCGCATTGGGTGGATGTCTCCTCTCCCGAGCTGAATGGTCAGCTGTTCACACAGACCTTTTTGATGGGGTCTTATGATGGGGAGGTGATTTTTTACGAACCTATGGTAACGAAGGCCTTTATTCTGGCGCACGACAGCTTTGAAAGGGAGGTGCCGAAACCTGCCAAGGTGCAGAAGAGCGGATACTATCCCACGAAGATGCGGCTGGAAAGAGCTGCCGATGGGAGCGTAAGCATTATCCTGGAAGAGTTCGAGTATCGGGCTCAGTCTTAATGAAAAATGTCTCCTGTCGCTCTGCGGCGGGAGACTTTGTTAACTGATCCAGATTGGCAGATTTCAAACGGGCATGTGAAGAGTAAGTACGCTAGTGTAAAATAATTAAACTAATGCGTCGCAGCTTTCGCCCCCGATTGTTTCTATCTCCGCATATTTGAAAGAATGCCGTACTGGATATTGGATTCTTCTCCATTTGTTCGCCGTTATTGCTTCCCTGTACCGTAATACGCTCATAAATTCCTTAAACTTGGAGATAAATTAAAAGAAAATGAACCTCTTTTCCATATATCATTGACCACCATAAAAAATTTTGGCATTTTTTTCAATTAAAATCATTTGGCGTTTAACTATTGGTTCTACGTCCTTCAAAATGCCAATGTAATTAATGGGATTGCCTTCCAAATTATTTGATTCAATGTCCTTTAAGTAGCCAATAAATACATTCATTCTTTCGATCCTTTTTATGACTTTATAGACGACCCCATATGTTCCCTCGATTTCATATGTCAATCCGATAATGTCATTCCAATAAGAATCTTTAAATATTGGAGTGTCATATAAAATGGTTTCTAGATACTCGAATTTCTTCATTAAATTCCCATAATAATAAGCGCCCGAAGCTGTAATATAAATTATTGAAAGGGATGAGATTGGGAGGCTATCTAGTGACCTGATCAATCCATTTTTTTGTAATTGTTCCAAAGTTGCATTTATCTGGTTCTCAGAAGCTCCAATATGTGAGAAAGTTTCGTAAAGGAACTTAATAGGAGTTTCAATAGTGTTTTTATCTCTTGCCCTTTCAAAGAGAAATTTCAATAAATATGCTCTTAACAATTGCAATGCTTTTGAGTTATACCCGGAATTGTAGACATTGATTATTTCGGCTCTCTCCTCTTTAAAATGTTTCCACTGTCCTAAGCTCGCCCCTTTAAACACCTCATGGAACGGCAGTGACAACACTACATCTTTATTTAAGTAATTAAATAGAGCTCTGTCCGCATGAATATGGCCAGACGTTAGAAAGTTGCTTACAAGAGTAATTCCTTTTCTTATGTTGCCATCTGCTATGCTTTCAATAAACTTAGCGGGCGATTCTTGTAGCAATGTTGTGCTCGCAATTTCAAAAAAAATACTTAGGTCTTCGATCTTCAATGTCATTGATCCATATGGGATCGTCGCTTTTTTTCCTTTTAATGCGAATCCGGAAAATTTTAATCTTTTTGCCAATACCTCTCTAAAAGGTGGTGGATCCAGCCAGAACTTTTTTAATTCATATGCGTTGAAAATTGAGTCATTTTTATGCTTTACATAGGTGCTATCTCTGATAGACATAATAATATTGCATCTAAGTTTTTTGCCTAAGGCTATGCCTTCGGAAAAAACTAAAACCTCAAGCTCAGGGTTTTCATATAAATCAACGTTGTCGAGGACAATTACACATAAATATGTCTTGGATATATAATTGAATAGCTTGTCAACATATGGTTCGACAGCCTTGAAGTCAATTTCAATTAATTCTTGAATTTTTTGTTCAAATTTTTCAATATCTCTGGCTAGCAATGCATAAGGACCTCGCTTCCAATTTTCTATTTCGTTTTCATAAGCTGGTAAAATCAAATTTTCAAAATCCGTAGCAACATGACTGTGTTTATCTAGGCAATATTTTAACAATGTATCATAAATAAATTTTCTGGGGTTTCCAGATTTCCCCATTTTCTCAAAATCTATGTTTATCCATACACATTTCTTCGTTTCAATTAAATCCCTCGCATGGACAAGTTCAAAGTGGGATAAGTAGGTGGACTTGCCAGAGCCGACAGGTCCTATTATTAAAGTTAAGGGATTTACAGTGTTAGATGTTAAAATTGAAACCGATTCATTT
>Ga0207667_10000870_pt1 | contig 38799 bp, 43 predicted proteins | sample KBSCornC52_FD_184301 | JGI IMG/M metagenome (GOLD analysis project Ga0207667, IMG submission 184301) | Corn rhizosphere microbial communities from Kellogg Biological Station, Michigan, USA - KBS Corn C5-2 (SPAdes) (version 2) | ecosystem: Host-associated > Plants > Roots > Rhizosphere > Soil ...
TGACAGGCGTGAAGGGGTGGAAGTCCCGTAGCGTTGCAGGGCACGTAATCGTAATCTGCGAGGGCGGCTTCAGATGTTGGCTGAAGTCTTTGTGTGGTCTTTCTCGTATCCCGCATGGCGAAGGCTATGGGGGATCGAGGGGGCTGTGTGAAATAGAATCCTGTCTCATTGAGACTCAACCGGAGCATTCTCATGCCAACACTCGACACCAAGATCAGGAAAACCAGACAGCAAATTGCCGACCTGCAAAACCATCTCAAAAACCTTGAGAACAAGAAACTCGGGATCAACCTGAAGAAACCTGAGTTCAAGGCTCATCAGATTCCCCACACCGCCTCCGTCATCGTTGTGTTCGATGGAGGAACAAGCTGCAACAATCCCAAGCGGGGATTTGGAAAGGGCTACGGCTCCTACCAGATTTCTGAAGGCCCCATCACAAGGGTGGATTTTGGCATGGGCCATTCCTGCAATTCAGCGGAAATCAGAACCATGCACTCCGCCCTGAAAGATGTGGCCTCTTCCTTTGAGGACTGCCGGAACATGCACGTCCACATCATGGGTGATTCTCAGATCGCCCTCAAATGGGCCAAGTGCTGCACCAAGATGCAACCCAGCGAATCATGCTGGAAGGAGTTCCACACCGCCGTCAGGATGCTCAGGGAGGAGGTGGTGAAGTTCGGCAGGATCACCACCCAATGGCATCCACGGGAAGAATCGGTCAAACTTTTTGGTCATTAAACCCCTGACAAACAGCGTCAGCCCATCCCGGTCCTTTTCTTCTGGGACGCCCAAGAATGCCCCAGCTAACCCGGACATCAAGGAAACACAGAACATCATGAACGAACTCGACGCCGCAAAGCTCCAGTTGGAGATGACCAAACTGACCGAGAAGGAATTCATCCCTCCTAAGGCCAAACAAACGATGGCCGACATGGAATTCACCATCCGCCGCCTCAAGGACGAGCAACGCAGACTCAACGAAGAACTGAGGCTTCTCAGAAAAGACTCGCTGCGTTCCGCTGAAGTGGCAAAACTTGGGCAACTTTTGGGGAAGTCGAGGGACGACAACAAACGTCTGCGTCAGGAACTTGAAGAACTTGGAGGCTCAAAACACATCTCCCGTTCCAACCACCTTAAAAACTTGGTATGGGAGTGCGTGGCCCTCTTTGAATGCGGCAGCGAATGCTCATGCCATCCCAACTTTTACCGGAGAAAACTGGTGTGGGATGAATACAAGATCGAGTTTGTGACGGGACGGGAGATGGTCCAGTGCTGCCATTGCTGGAAGCTCGTCACCTTCGACGACTTCACCGTGGAGCACCTGAAGCCAAAAGTCATGGGAGGTGGGGACGAAATGTCAAACCTCCGTGCCTCATGCCGGATGTGCAACTGGACCAGACCCGTGGAGGACATCAGCCACAAATTCAACTCTTCAAACATTCCCCCAAATTCCCATTGACTCTCCACCAAATAATCCGTATCATCACGCAATTCAGTAATTGAGAGCACCACATGAAGGCAATTGAACGACTCGAACAACTTCTCGACGAGAAGGATGGTGAATTGGAAGAACTCCAAAAGAAGCTGGACGACATCGAAGACCGGGACAAATGGTCTTGGTGTAAACATTCGATCATCGAAGATGAAGGTGACGGACTTCCGGTTCCCCGCCTTGAAATTCGCCACGAATCCCTGTCTGAGGATGGCTACCTATCCGAGTGGCGATACAGCCTCATCTACAAACATTTCTTGGGTCATCTGGTCTGCGTTCCTCTGGGTCACACGGGCCGTCAGGGAAGCTCCATCGTGATAGACCGCAATGGAAATCTGATGCTTCCATTCCGTGACGGAGCCCACATCGCAAGCGATTCCCAAACAATGGGAATTCCCGCTGTTGGGATTGCTGCCGGAAAGGCCGTTTCGATCATCAAGGATGTGGATGGAAAAACTGTCCAGCGCCCATTCCCCTGAAGAACAACGTCAGTTCCAAAACGTCCTTTCCTCACTGCACGCCCAAGAATGTCCTTCGGACCACCCCAATGAAACCCTCCTGCCTCCTCCCCTCCTGCAAGGAACAACCCCACTGTAGGGGGCTCTGCAAAAAGCACTACCAATCCGCCCAAAGATTCTGCGCCACAGGAAAAACCACATGGGAACAGCTTGAAAAGCAGAACAAAGTGCTCCCCAAGAAGAAGGAGAGCGCAGGACAGAGGAACACGGAGGCCAGCAAGTGGCTGTTGGGGAAATAACGTTAAACAGAAACTCACCACATGAACCAAGAACTCATCGAAGCACCAACGGCTGTCATCACCCAGCCAGAACCCCAAAAACTCATCGTCCCCAAGGGAAATGAATTGGAAGTCACAGCCACCACTCCTGACGAGATGCTGCACGCCAACGCAGCCCTAATCCGGTGGTGCGAGCAGAAGATTAATTCCCTGAAGGTTGACCACATCGAACTGGACGAAGCCTACAAGCACGCCAAGGAGAAGAAGTGGAAGTCCGCCACCCTGAAGCGCCATGCCGATCTGGCGAAGAAGCGGGTGGATTTTTACGAGAAGGTTAAGGCTGCCTTGGAGGCGGGATTTTACATCGTTCCCAACTTCCCGGTGAACCTGTTTGCCATCAGGACCAATAAAACTTCACCCTTGAAGGCATGGACAACATGCTCCCACAACTACAAACCTTCGGAAACCCACAGGCAACACGCCCAGCAACTTTCCGCTGGTGAGGGGCAATACAAAGACCCCAATCCGGCAGCCTATGTCTGGGAGAGTGGAAAGACACAGCAGGGAACCACGATCTGGCATTCAGGAAATTTGGAATGGGACCAGATGGAGTTTCCGTTGTCCATGTCCAAACCCGTCATCATGGAGGCAACAAGCCGTGCCATGGCCCTGAAGATTTTTGATGAGTTCGGCATCCTCGAACAAGGAAGGACTGGCGACCCCTTGATTGTGGGCCGTATGATTGACCCCCGATCCACAAGCAAACTGTGGCCCCGGCACCTGACGTTCATCGTGGCGTGGCATCTCAACACCAAAACCATCTGAAGGTTCCAACGTCAGCCCAAGGAACTCGCCGAACTCATCGCCCAACTGTCATGAGCCTAAAAAAATTCTTTACCAAGAAACTGCAAATTCCAGTCTCTAATGAGACGAAGCAGATTGATGTAATCCAACTTTGGGAGGTTAGGTGGTATGGATTGGATCATTACAAATTTGGAACTCCAATTCCATGCATGGAAGCCTTTACATCCGAAGATGAGGCGATTCAATTCAAGACATCTTTGGAAAAAGCATTTGATCTTTTAAAGATAAAAAATGACGCCTTTTATGCGGAGTTCCGAAAAGTCACTCTTAAAAAATCCGACTAAGGTCCAACGTCAGCCCTGACGGGTTCTCAACCAAATGGGCGGTCCAAGAAGGCCCCAGCTACCAAAAGAATCCCCTCCAACAGTCATATGAACCATTGGAGGGGAGGAACCACATAGCAAGAGGGCACCACACCCGCCTGACAACTGAACTTTTACATTTCAATCATCAACCACCCACTAAAAAATACAAGCAGGAAAATATCGACAAACCTACACGTATAGATTATTATGAGCAAGAATGAACACGCAGCCGCTCTTGGACGCCTCGGAAAAGGAAAGACTTCGGAAAAGAAAAAACGTTCTTCTGCTCTCAACGGAAGAAAAGGAGGCCGTCCTAAAAAGGTTTTGGAGCAAGGTAAGGAAAGGTAAATCCAATGAATGTTGGGAGTGGATCGGGGCAAAGAACAGTCGTGGATACGGGGTGATCCAAATCAAAGGAAGTCCACATCTTGCTCACCGATTCATTTTAAACCACACAAAACCATTTCACGAAAATTTATACGCTTGTCACAAATGTGACAACCCACCTTGCGTAAATCCTAAACATTTGTTCGCTGGAACAGCCAAGGACAATTCCAATGACATGGTGAGAAAAGGAAGATGTCAATCCCAATGGCCCAGCTTCAAATTAAGGACTCACTGCAAGCGTGGTCATGAATTTACGACGGAAAATACCCGCATGAAACAAGAAAATAATGGAAACCTGACAAGGCATTGCCGTCAATGCGCCATAGATAGAGCCACACAAAGAAGAGAGGACCGAAGGGAATTGAAGGCGCTATTTGAAGCCCGATATTTTGGTTATTAACCCCACGCCAGCAGGAGAAACGCAACAAGGAAATTTTATGAACCAGCACGTCAACAGTATTCCAGATTGGCTGAATCCATACGATCCAGCTGTAGATTGGAACGGCTACGCCAAGCAATACGCAGACAAACTTGTGGATCAGATGGCCCAACAATACTTCCCCAAGACCCAAACCGAACCCAAATCCAAGAACAGAAACCGCAAACTACTGCTCCTATGCAAATCATACTGAAACCCTACGCCGAACTCATCAAGATGGGTAAGGAAGCCCTTGATGCCACCCTCGCTCCCATCCGTGCCGTTGCCCAGCGCAAGAAGGCCGAACTGGAACTCGCCAAGCTGGACGAGGAATGCGCTACCTTGGAACAGAAGATCAGCGAAATCTGCTCCACCAAGGACATCAACTTCGACAAGGTGATCGAGGCCATGGACGAACTGGACTTGGCTGACCGCAAGAGGGGTCAACTCAAGCAGCTTCTCGACCAGCTTTTCCCTGTCGAAACCAAGTAGAAACACACCACCATGCCCTACGAAATCACCATCAAGTCCATCAACAAAATCTGAGCCATGAGAACCCGAGAATACGTGGAGAGCCTGAGCGATGAGGAACGCCGCATCAGGACGGCGGAGTTGTGCGGATGGAGCGATTGCTACAAACAAAGTGACGGACTGCTTTGTGGAATCGCTCCACTTGATCCGAATGGAATTCGTTGGGACAGTCAATTGCCAAACTACCTCACCGACCTCAACGCCATGCATGAGGCGGAGAAGGCTTTGGATTTTGATGACGCCACAGACGCCGGGGCGTTGAAATACCGCTATGCAGCGAATCTCTACAATATGTGCGTTCCTTTGGAACATCAGCCAGTTCGCGCCACCGCCCGCCAGCGCAACACTGCCTTCCTCATGGTGATGCTCCCCGACGAAGGGGCTGAAGAGCAGAGTCATCCCAGCGTGTCCTGACCGAATACCGCGAACAAGAACGGCCTCCGGCCCTCCCACATGAACTTCACCACCCTCCAACACTCCCTAAGAAAACAAGGACTCAACCTCCAGCAGTTGGTCATCCTCCAATCCTTGCCAAAGAGCATGACAGAACTGAGCATGCTTCTCAGCCACTCATCATCCAACATCACAGGCCTCATCGACCACCTCGAATCCAAACACCTCGTCTCCCGCTCCCACGACAAGGCAGACAGGAGGAAGATCACCGTCCATCCCACAGACAAGGCCAAGGAAGTGCTCCAAACCATCGAAGGAGAGGTGTCATGACTCCAGAACAGCAAAATATAAAACTTGCTGGGGTGTTTGGAATCAGAAAGACCCGAAGCGGATGGCTGAATTATGAGCCTTGTGTGGGAGATTTGTCTTGGACTTCACTTCCGAATTTTAGTGAAGACCTTCATGCCATCCAGAAATTGGAGGCAAAACTAACACATCGCCAACAAGAACTCTATGCTGACATTTTGACGATGATTGTTTTCGGCCATGATTTTGATGAAAATCAATACAATCTCGATCCAGATAGGTATATTGGATATATTGAACTTCCAGCAGAAGACGTCTTTAAGGTCATCACTGCCACTGCGACGCAACGTGCGGAAGGATTGCTTAGGGCGATGGGATTATGGGAGGAGACATCATGAACACATGCTCCACATGCAGGCATTGGAAGAGGGACAAAAAATCCGATGACGGGTTGTGTGAAAATTTGGAGGTGATAGGTCTTGTTTGGACACCTCACCAACAGGACGAGATGTATTTCAAGGCGACGTTTGGGTGTATTTTCCACGCGACAGACAAACAACGTCAGCCCAGCGGAAACTCAACCAAATTGCAGGCCCAAGAAGGCGCAGCTTCCCACGGCTTCCCTCCCACCAACGAAGAAGAGATCAAAGCCTTCAAAATTTGGCTTTTGGACCCCAAAAGAAAGAAGCAGTCCGATGAACTGGCCTACCTGAAGGAAAGCAGTGACGGGTATCCCAAGGGGTGGATATTGGAACGTTTCCGCCGCCACAAGGAACAGCAGACAAAAGCAGGGAAATAGCCTACACTACAGAAATTATGGACCGCAGAACCTTCGCCAAGACCATGGGAGGAGCCATCGCCGGATGGTTCGCCGCTCCCCAGATCGCCCAAGCCATCCCAGCAGCCCCGCAAATCGCTTCCGGAGCCCCCGCAACGCTCGAAACCCTCCTCACCCTGTCAGGAGGCCAGTCGTTCTCCCCGCTCGTCAGGATGGCTCCAATGCCTGAAGGAATGGGATACAACTACGTGAGCAGGGTAGAAAACGCTCCTGCATTTCTTCCTGTGATTGGAGAGCAGTGTCCTTCCGCTACGCTTTACAGTTATTCCATGCAGCAGCAGATGATCCGCTCCGAAGTCATCAAAAAGGAGACCAGCGGATGGGAGGAGCAGAAGGGCAAGGAATCCAAACTCGAAGGTTTGAAACGTTCCGTTTCGGACGCATGGGACGGGAAGGATGTGGACGAATATCTCAAACTCTGCCGGAAGCAGAATTGTGGACGCAGGAGATTCATTAATGGCATCCCAACTTCAACTCTCACCCAATCCCATCTGGACCTCGCCTATGAGCAGTTGGCAATGGATGGAGGGTTGAATAATCCAGTGGCTACAGTGGATGGTGCTCCATGCCTGATTTTAGTTTGTGACATGATGGTTCACAGGCAATTCATTATCGACGACTCATCTCCTGACTCTAGGCAAAGGACCACATTCAATGTGGAGTCACATCCTGAAATTTGCCAGCATTTGAAGAGTGTTGGGGTTGGTGATTTTGCCTACAATTCCTTCATTCACCTCATCAACATGAGGCTTCCCCGCTACTTTATCAAAAACGGGAAGATGGAACGGGCTCCTTTTTACACCGTCACCAATCCTCATGGAGTTGTTGTGGTTAATCCCGACTACATCAACGCCCCCATCGGAGAAGCGTTCATCTTCCATCCCGATGTGATGACCCGCAGACACCCCAAACCCTTGAAGGAAGGGTCAGAATTTGGTGAAGCGAAGTGGGTCCGACGCATCAAGTATGACGAAGAAGGCAATAAGCTTCCAGAGGACCAGCAAGACCCCAATGAAGGCCATGCGGTTGTTCCCATGATGGCTGCATGGGAGCCAAGAAAGCCGCAGTATGGCGTCTCATTCCTCTACAGGCGGTGCCTGGACACGTTCTGTGTCAGTTCCAACGGGTGATTCAACACACATGGGAACCAAGCAGGCCCTCCGGGCTTCCCAAAGGCCCTCCAAACCCCGCTGGACAAATCCCACCAGAACAGCCATAATGGCGCGTGCCCATCCTAAAGCCGACGCACCGCCTAGAACCCACACCAAACATCTCCCTCTGGGCCTTGGTGGTGGACATCAAGCAGTCGGTTCTGGTCAACGAGCCTGAGATCATCCCGGTAGAGGGGACGCTCTACAAAAACATCAGTCACAAGATCATCTCCAAGGACTGGCTCAAAAAATACGGAAACTACAAACTGATCAACACCCTGAGGGGAAGCCCCGCCCAACCCCTCAACAGCAGGTATCCGTCCAATTCAGAAACCGAGCACAGGGGAGAAATGCAGGATGCGACCGTATCGCTCTATTTCTTCCCCACCCTGACAGACGCCCAAAGACAGAAACCCTACCGTGAACTCTCCTACTTCGGAGACCACCGCTGGCCCCCGATTCTTCATTCGCTCGTCTTCTTCAAGGACAACACCTTCCCAAGATTCACCAGTGGAGGAAACCGGGGAAGGGGAGCCATCATCTCAGGACCTACCTACTACGTGAGGGAGGTTTACACCCCCGAATGCTACGAAGGTTCCAGATTCCTCCAACAGGAGTTTGTGGCGGATGTGCCCTACAACATCCCGCTCTACCCTGTTCCCGTCCCCACCTCGGTCTCCTACGACCTTCCCGGCCTCAGGGGATCATTTCCCGAGTGCCTGCATCCCAAGATCGTCATCCCCAACACCCAGACCGCCAACGCGGCATTTGTGGCAGGAGACTACTCCACAGCCAGCGGAGCCATTCAGGGGCAGGTTTTTCCCGCCACCAACTTTGAGGATTGGGCTCCCTACGTCCTGACCGACAAACAGTGGTTTGAAAACGGCTACCGGAGAACCCGTATCGTCGTAGCGCCTCCGGGTGTCGATGAATTCCCCTTCACCATACAATAGCCATGAGCTACCCAGCCAACATCGCCCCCCAGACTCCAAGCTCAAAATATGCCGTGGAGGCGTGTGGAGACGGGACTTATGACCTTTACATTTTCCAGAAAGGACTCCCCTACATCACGGCCAAAAAACCCCAATCCATGTGCCGGATTGACATGTCCCTTTACGACCAGAGCACCACAAGGGATGAGGTGTGGGCTCCCGAACTTGGGCGTGGGCCTCTTTCGATTGTGGAGGCCGATACAGGTGCGGGAGGACCAACCACGGTGAATGGAGACCTTGTGGTGACAACCCTCACAAGCATTGCTCCTGATGAGGTCGCCACCATGATGCAGCAGAGTGATTCCTTCACCCACGTTGCCCCCCACCAGAATGTCTTGGCTGATACCTACGTCCAATTCTGGAGTGGTCCTGTGGTGACGGGACAACCCACAGGGAACAAGGTGGCTGAATGCCCCCTTGAGTTTTACCGTGGATTTTCGACCTCCATTCCTCAGTTCTTGGGCTCAGCGCCCCCCTCTCCTACATCGTGAATTCTGACGACCAGAATTGGGATTCTGGGGACGTAAAGCCAGAAAGCCCATGGCTGAAGCCACTGGATGCCAAACTGCGCTCCAGAACAAGGCAGACCATTCAGACAGATGGGACGACCATCTACATCCGTGAAAAACCCCTTCCATGGAGGACAAGGCAGGAAAATCCCCAAATGATCTTCGTCGATCAGTCCAGCACCAGCACGTCAACCACCACAAGCACCTCCACGACTAGCACCACGACCACTACAACAACTCCACCCCCAGACATCAACGTCACCCTCAACAACGGGGCAGGTGGAGCGATGACAACCTTCGATGCCACGGGAACAACGAGCACAGTCGTCATCCCCACGACAGGCGGAACCCACACGCTGATCGCCACGGCTGATGGAGACCATATCTTCGCCACATGGATCACGACTGCCGGAACCATCGCCGATCCCCTCAATCCGAATACTACAATCGACGTGTTCACCGATGCCGACATCACCTCCGTCTTCACGACTCCATGATGCCCTTTGTGACTGCGATGTGTCCCACCTACGGAAGGGTTCACCTTCTCGAAGAAGCCATCGAGTCCTTCCTGAGGCAAGATTACTGCGGCCCCAAGGAGCTTTTGGTCCTCAACGACCTTCCCGAACAAACTCTCCACTGTGACGAACCCGAAGTGAGGGTCATCAACATGCCCAAACGGTGTGAGAACTTGGGGCAAAAGAGGAACCAAGCCGCCCGTCATTCCCAAGGAGAACTCATCATGACATGGAGTGACGATGACATTCACCTCTCCAACCGCATTTCATCAAATGTGAAGCAATGGCAGAAGGGTCATTACGTGACCGAAGGCTCCCACATCTTCCTCTGCAAAACCCAGAAGGAACTCAAGAAATCAAGGCTCTGCGGACCCTTCCTGATGGAGCGAAATGAGTTCTGGAAACTGGGTGGCATTCCCGACGCTTTTACCGGGGAAGACCTCCAGTTCCTTCAGAAAGCCTCCCAGACGCTTCGTGTCGTCGAATCCAAGGAAACGTCCTACATCTACCGTTGGGGCGTCACAGAGCGTTTCCATGCAAGCTGGTTCAATGCTCGCCAATCAGCATGGTCTGACATTCAACAAAGAGTGGACGAAACCCTCCAAAAAGGCCAAGAACCCAAGGGAAACATCCTGCTGAAACCAAGGTGGAGGCAAGATTACGAAAAACTCGCCCAAGACCTTCTCGTCGCATGAAAAAGCCCCTGACAATCGGAATGCCCTGTTTCGACGACTTTCACGGAGTCTTCATGACAGTCCAAGGGCTCCTCATTTACCACAAGGAAGTGATGGATCATGTGGAAATCTTGGTCATCGACGGCAACCCTGAATCAGAGCATGGCAAAGCCACAGCCCACTTCTGCAAAAACGCCAAAATTCGCTACATCCCCGCCCCCCAAGCCTACGGAACAGCGCAGACCAAACAATTGGTCTTCGACTACGCCGAAACTCCCTATGTGATGTGCATGGACTGCCATGCCCTGCTTGATTTGGGATCAGTCTCCAAATTGCTCTCCATGCTCAACAAGGACGACGGCAATCTTCTGCAAGGCCCGATGGTGTATGATGACGGTCTAAGCATTTCGACGCATCTGGAGCCTGTCTGGAGGGGTGGAATGGAGGGAATCTGGGCAACGGACGAAAGAGGTAAGAATCCGAACTACTGTCGGTTTGAAATCCCGGCCCAAGGGATGGGACTCTTCGCCTGCCACAAGGAAGCATGGCCCGGATTCAACCCACTTTTCAGAGGATTCGGAGGAGAGGAATATTACATCCACCGCAAGTTCCAAAAGCAGGGCAAAAAGGTCTATTGCCTTCCATTTCTAAGATGGCATCACCGTTTCGGCAGACCGGGAGGACAACCCTACCCAAACATCTTGGAGGACCGCATCTTCAACTACGTTATCGGTCATCTGGAAATGGGACTCGACCCCCAACCGATCAGGGATCACTTCGTGACCATCCTTGACTCCAAAATTGTGGATGAAGTAGGGGCGAATGCGCTCGAAGCCTTCCAAGGCTGTCAAGTTCAACTTGAAGAGGCGTGTGAAACACGATAATATCCACAAAATAACCCGATTCTTATGCCAGCCCCACCGAAGCCTTACCAGAATCCTTATCGAGCCGTTGGTGGAGTGACTGTAGCGGGTGGGGCCAATACAGGAGTCATGGGAGCCCTGCAAAACCCTGACCAGTTCAACCGTGCCAACGTGCTTGCCGGGCAGCGTAGAAATCAAGGAGGGGTTCAGGCCCTCAATCTTCCCGCCAATCCTTACATTACCAATGGTGGATTTGAAGCCAGAATGGGTGGATCAGGAGGCTCTTTTTCTGCCGCCCCACAGAGAATCGGAGGACGTGGCGAAGCTCCTTTGGCTACGACAGCAGCGGACTACGAACGGGCTCATGGAGGCTCCATTTCCCCCGGAACAGGGTCGATGGGTTCGTTGCAGGACTTCTATGCCGCCAAGACCACCAATCCATTGACGGGACTTTCCTACAATCCGTCCGCCAATGATCTTCAGCGTCAGCAGCAGTATTTCCAGCAGAAGGGAGATTTTGAAGGCTTGTCGGCCCTTAACAGTTACAATCAGGCCCGAGGATCAGGTGATCCGATGGCGGTTCAGGCAGCAGCATCCAACATCCGAAACCTTCAGGGCGTCAGGGCAAGACAGCAGGGCTACATGGATGCCAAAACCGCTTCAGCCAATGCGCCCAACATCACACCTGCTTTTGGTGATGGAGTGATGGGTGGAGCGAACAAGGCAACATCTCCTTTTGCGGGGCTTGGATCAGTAGGGACTTCACAGGGAATTCCCCAGACAGGACCAATGACCGGAGCACCCGGAACCTTCAACACTTCTCCTGAAGCCTTCCAGCCTGTGCAGCAACGCGCCAAAGGTGGAAGCGTGGGACGCGTCAATCCTTATGTGGTGGGTGAGAAAGGCCCTGAGGAATACGTCCCCATGCATGGCAAGCCAGAGATGGTGGGGCTTCAGGGACCGGAAATGAGAACCTTTCCAGACAAGGGTAAGATCGTTCCCACGGACAAACTCCCCCACCGCGCCATGGGCGGAAGTGTGATGCCGACCAATCCTTATCTGGCCTACGGAATTGTGTCTGATCCTGAAGTTCAGGAGGAACAGAATTACAACCGGATGACTCCTTCTTTTTCTGAGAACACCGTTCCATCCGAAGCGGGGTATTCCAACCTGATGAACCGGATGGCTGAACGGGGCGCAACTCCGAAACTCCCCATCACCCTTCCAACCAATCCTTTTGACATTCCACAGCAGACTTTCGTGACCAAATACGGAACCGTCTCCAATGTTCCGACTACCAAATCCTTTGAAGGACAAACCGCCCAAAACTGGTTCCAGAATGCTGCCAATCGGTGGGGAGCTAATCCCTATGCAGTTCCCGAAAAGGATTTCCCCAAGGAAGGAATTGAGGGGAAGGTGGCAAACAAGGTTGCCAAGAACGAACGCCTGCAAAAGCTCATCAAACCACTCCCTGAAGGCTTGAGGTGGGCTGCTGGATCGTGAACAGTTCTGTCTCAGTCCAAGACCTCCAGAACGCCTACGGATACGGGACGGATGAAGCCCTGTTTCCTGATGGGGACTTCTTCAACCTTCTGAACCAAGCATTGGAGGAGATCACCTACTCCGGCAAATGGAAGGGCGCATTGGTCAAGACGACTTTCCCAGCTTCGGACGGAAAAATCACCCTTCCCTTCGACATGTTTGCGGTCATCGGGAGCAATTGGGGGAACAACTTTGGAAGCAATTTCGCATGGGGATGCTGGGGTGGAGTGACACCTGTTTTCCCCGAATCCCATGAGTTCATCGAGTCTGGTCCGGGTCATCTGGACGAAACCAAATGCTTCATTGGAATTCTTGTCGATGATCAGGATGGACATGCCACCATCATTGATATTCCCCCCGGTCTTTCGGGAACGCTCAGACTGAAATTGCAGGTGTCAGGAGATCAAGGCAAGACGATCCGCTTCAACGCCCTTAATCAACTTGGGGAGCCCTACTACGACGTTGAAGGACTCGGCTTCAACATCACCACGGCCTATCCTGTCACCAATCCAACCCAGATCGTGAGTGATGTGACGGGACTCCAGATTCCCGCCATGATCGCCCCATGGAGCCTTTACTTCGTGGATTCATTGGGCAATGAAATCTGGCTCGCCACCTACTACCCTCCCCAGCGTTCAGGAGTCTATCGCCGATACAAGACCGGAACCACCCGTCAGCCAATCCGCGTCCTCTGCCAGCGCCGTTTTGTCCCTGTTTCCTCCCCTACCGATTGGGTGTATCCGGGCCACATTGGAGCCATGAAATCAGCCATGAAGGCTGTGCAGAAAGAAGACTCCACGACCGAGGCTGAAGGACTTTGGCAGACCGCCTATCAAAAACTCAACGAACAGGTTCATTCAATGAGAGGTGGAGCAAGGTTGGAAGTGCCTCCAGCCAACTTTGGATACCATCAAGGCTTTGATTGTCTCATGTAGCCATGCCAACGACCAATTCCAGATCGCAGATGAACCCACAGTCATTTTTTGGCTTTGGTTCTCAGCCCTATTCCAACTACTTTCCTTCCTCCCAATTCAACGATCCCACCCTTCAGGATCGTGCTTACCAGATGGGACAGGAACAGGCTTTGGTGGAGGATTATGACCCGACCAATCCCCAATCAGTAACAGGACTTCAGAGACTCGTCGCAACCGGACAAGTGAGCCCCACAGCAGCGCGGGCCATTCTTCCCAAAACAGGACGTTCAGGAAATCTGGACAGCGCCCATGCCCAAACTTCAGCGGAGATTTTCTCCATCCCATGGAATTCTCCAGACGCCGATCAACAAGTTGCTCAAATCCTTCAGAAGAACCCTTCCTTTGCAGGAACTCCCCAAGGGGCAAGTCTCCTGACTTCATTCCAGACCCACCGGAGGAACGTCCAGCCAACGACTCGAAACAACATCGAGATGCAGCTTGCCCAAGCGGGGGTTGATCCTGATGATTTTGACCAATACCGTGACAAGAACGGACAGATTGATCCGGTTCGTGCTGCCTACGCCATCGGCCAACAGCAGCGTCAGGCCAAGGTGAAAGACAATTCCCTCACTCCTTCCATCAAGCAGCGTCAGGGACTTGTGGAGGCGTTCCAAAAACTCCACACCGATCCCAATGATGAGGAAGCATTGTCGGCTTACAACGACAAGCACAACACCAACCTCAATCCAAACAATTTCTTCTTCAGCAAGCCAACCCCTGATCAGATTGCCGAGGGAAGACAGTTGGCAAAGCAGAACAATCTGCAAAACCTCATCAACACCATTGACTCCATGCAGCAGGCGGGAATCAGACTTCCTGATGCCCTTCAGAAGCATCTGGAGGATGGCAGCCTGATGGGTGGACCTGCTCCACAGGCTCAACCCCAAACGGCCCCTGACCAGACTTCAGTCAACACCAACAAACTCCCCTCATCACTTCTTCCAGCAGGAGCAGCAGGTGCTCAACCAGTAACTCCAACACCCCAAGCGGCACCGCAACCAGAAGCCCAGACTGCTCCGACCGATCCGTTTGCCCAACTTGCCCAAGCAGCCCAGAAAAAGCAGCAGGAGAAGGATGCCATCACCGCCAAAAACCAGAAGGAAGACAGTGACAAATGGGAAAAGGCCAAGCGTGACCTGATCACCCAGCATCCCGAAATATTCGCGGAAGGAATCAACGAACCCGGACAGATTGAAAAGAAGTTCTGGGAAACCCTTCCTGAGGACAAGTTGAACACTTCCGCCTTCACCGACAGTGACGGAAATTACCATACCTATGGAGAAGTGATCAGCGCCCTTTCCCGCGATCCGCGTCTTCAGCAGATCGCTCAACCCAAGGCTCCCATCGCCAATCTTCCTTCAGGCCGAAAATTCACCGTAGGAGTCCCCATCAAATCACCATAAAATGCCTTGGACCGTCCCCATCACCACAGAAGATGGCACGACCTATCCAGTCCATTTTGATGGGGACAGCGCACCCACACAGGATGAGATTGAATATGCAGGTCATCAACTTGTAGCCTCACAGGAAGGAAAGCCTTCCGTCTTGGGCTCCTTTGCCCGTGGGGCGGCCCGTTCTGCTGTTCCGGCCTTCTTGGGTGGAAGATTGGGTGGAATGGCTGGGGCTGCCGCTGGCGGGGCATTGGAAGGCGCTTTGGCTGGGTCTGAAGTTCCCGTGGTGGGAAATATTGTAGGAGGATTGGTTGGAGCAGGATTGGGAATGCTTGGCGCTTCCAAGGCCCAAAGCGCAGCAGCAGATGTCATCAATCCCTCTGCCTCCAATCCATTCTCGACCGCCTCCGAGCAAGCGGACGTTCAGACCAATCCTTGGACGACGGAATTGGGTGGACTTGCCCTCTTCAAACCCAACCCCATGACGGCGGTTCGGGCTGTGAGAGGAATCGCCACCTCAGAAGGACGCCAACTCTTTTCCCAAGGCTATCAGATTGCCAAGAAAGCCGCAGAACTTGGGGGTCCTGCTGAAACCCGCCTCGCAAGGTCTGCACAAGCCCTGAACATCCCTTTTGATCAGGCCCAGAATGCCGCCAAGATTTTCGAGTCCACCTCCAATGTGGCGGGGAATGTCGGACTTGGAGCAGGTATGGGAGTCGCCCAAGGACAAGATCCCGAGCATGTCTTGATGGCAGCCGCCCAAGGCGCGCTCTTCAACGACCATTGGCTTGGCGGATCAGAAGTCCATTCTCCACTCGCAGAGGCTCCCCAAGAAGCGGTCAATTCCCATCCCAAGGTGGAGGCGGTCAATCAGGCTGCCTCTGACATGACACTCGCATCCGCCACCGCAGAGGTATTGGAAAACACTGTCAAGCCAATCGCCGAGATTAAGGCGACCGAAGAACTTTCCAAACCCGCTGAACCGGCTTCTGAATCCGAAATCCCAACCCAACCCGAAAATGCCCCGCAAATCCAAGAAGAAGTCCGCCCCGAGCCTTCCGCCCCTCAGGCCGAGCCAGAGCTACGTCCCACCATTGAGCCTGTCCAAGAAAGACAGACGGTTGGAGAAAGCCCTGAAGTCCCGGTAGAGCCTCCAGAAACCACCCCAGAAGCGTCCGAAGCCGAGCAGGCGTCTCCAGAGCAACCCGAGCCCCAGAACGCGCCAGAAACGGCTCCTGAGGGCAAAGAAACGCCATCTGGTGAACCCATCGGCTCCCGTCATGAAGACACAGAGGCCCAACGCAGGGAATTTAATCTCCCCGAGATCGTCAAAGACGCCCCCAAGGAGATCAAGGATTCCTTCGAGAGGGCCAAAAAGACCGTGGAAACCAACCCCACGGCTCCCCATGATTTGATGGACAAGTTGGAGAGCCAAGACATCCGACCGCTGACCGATGAAGAACAGGCCCTTCTTACCCATCACACCGTCACCCTCACCAACGCCCTCAAGGAAATCCATTCCACTCTGGACAGCGCAGAAGCGACTCCAGAAGCCAAGGACGCTGCCCAAGTCCGGCTCCAGACCGTAACGGACGACCTGAACCGCCTTCACAACCTCAACTACAAGGCGGGAAGCGCATGGGGGAGAAGTGGGAGATGGCGTCAGCAACTCCTCAACCAAGACTACTCGCTGGAAAAACTCCTCCAGAGACGTTCCAAACTACTCAAGCGTGGACTGAACGAAAGGGAAGTAATCGAAACAACCAAATTGGCAGACGAACACGAAAAACTCGCCAAGGATTACGAGCAGAAGACCAAGGGGAAGGATGTGGAGGGCGCAGAACGCCTCATGGAGCACATCAAGAGCCAACCGTCCAAGACAAAGGTGGACAAGAAGGTGCTGGACAAAAAACTCAACGATTTCTTCTCCAAACTCAAAAAGTCAGAACAGCCAAAACCAGAAGAACCCAAGCAAATCCAGACTTCCACTCCGATCAGTGAGGGTGAAGGACAGAATGAAGTCACGACCGAACACCAGAAAGAGGCCGTCCAAGACCTCCAGAAGACCCGCATCGGAAGAACGCTCCTGAAGGATGTCGTCACCGTTCCTGATTGGCAGAGAGCCATCGCCCATTCCGAACTTCGCTCCTTTACCAATGAGGAGATCAACCTGATGAAGAAGGGGGAGGGATTCTACGACCCCCAATCAGGGAAAACGGTCATCATCCGTGAGAACATCGTCCCAAGGGAAGGAGAAACACCCGTCCAAGCCTTCAAGCGTGTCCTTGTCCATGAGCGGATGGGACATGAAGGGATGTCATGGATGCGCAAGGACGATGCCTTCAACAAGGCATACCTTGACGCCGCAAGACTGATTCCCAAGGAAGAACTCGACAGCCTCAAGAAACTTTATCCTCACCTCTCCGACCCCAACAAGGTTGACCAACTCATTGGGGAGTGGTTTGCCCGCAACGTCGAAAAACTTGATCCAAACAGCGTTCCCGACCCAAGAACGGTATTCGGAAAGATGTGGCAGGCAGTCAAAGACTTCCTGAAGCGTGTCTTTGGAAATCAAACCAAGCTCGACCAGAAAGTCCGTGATCTTGCCGCAGCCATTCTGCGCAATCCCGAGTCCATGGAAGGACGAGGAGGGCAGGAAGGGGATATTGAGGTGCTGCACAGCAAGCCTCAGTTCGTCAGTCCAGAGCAGGATAAGGCTTATCTGGACGCCGTGAACCGTGGCGACACGGAAGCCGCACAGAAGATGGTGGATGAGGCAGCGAAGAAGGCGGGATTGATTAAAATTGATCGAAGCAAAGGTGATGGCGCGCCTTCTGGATACTATGAGCACACCACTGAAAAACTTGGAAACTTAAAATCCACGGAAGGGGCAGTTCGGCTTGGTAACGAAGGAAAACTGAACGATCTTGTCAAGTCACTTAAGGATGTTCCTCCATCTGAAGTTGAGCCTCTGATTGTTTCTGAACTTTTTGATGATGAAAAAGGAGGAGTTGAACGTGATGTTTATAACGGCAACCATCGTCTTCATGTGTGGAACGATTATCAAGTTCTGCCGAAGGATACTGAAATTCCAATTTTAGGTAAGGTTGATGATACTGGTGTCACCCGTGACGCTAACGGCAAAGTCATCCCCATTTCAGAGAGGTTTAATCCAGAAAGCAACGACATTAGGTTCTCCATTCCTGAAGAAAAGCAGGAACCCAAAAAACGCCGTCCCTACGAAGAAAACCCCCTCGCAGAAGTCCCCCATTCCCTCCTCAACGACCTCGCCAAGTTCCACATCGAGGAAGGGGCCAAGGATGTCCATGATCTGGTAAGCAGGATGCACCAGACATTGGCAGAGCACGCCCCTGACATCACCGAATCCGATGTCCGTGAAGCCTACTCCAAATACGGCAAGACGATCCAGCCAACCAACGACGAACTCCAGAAGTCAGCCAATGACATGAAGGGCCAGATGCGTCTCTTGGAAGCCAAGGGAGACGCGATGGCGGGAATCGTCCCAGCCAAGACGGGAGCACAACGCGAGAAGCCATCCGCTGAATACCGGGAACTTGAAAAGCAGGTTCGGGATGAGATGGAGAAGCAGAACCTCAAACGCCAGAATCCTGAGGAGGAACGAGCGACAAGGTTGGACCGTCTCAAGACCTCCCTGAACAACCGCATCGAAGACCTCACCAAGCAGATCAGCGACCTGAAGGAAGGAAAGGAAGTCACCAACCGCCAGAGAACACCCGTTGAACGGGACGATGCAGCGCGTGAACTTGAGAAGCGTGTCCGTGAACTTACGGAGGAACGCGACTCCCTGAAAGGTGCTCCAGAACTCACCGAGGAACAGTGGAACAAGAGACAGATCGCAGCCACCAAACGGATCAACGAGGAACTTGATCGACGGATCAAGGAGAAGGATTTTGAGGCCAAGAAGAAGCCAAGTTTTGAGGCCAATCAAGACCTTCTGAAACTCCGCGAGGAAAAGCAGGCGCTCAAAGAGCAATTGGCGGAGATTCCCGAGAACAAGGAACTGATCGCCAAGAAAGCGTTGGAAACAGTGAAGCAGAGGCTCGCTGACCGTCTCGTAGAAGCCGACCGACGCATCAAGGAACACGATGTGGCTCCAAGGGCCAAGAAACCACCCATCACAGACAAGGACATCGAACTGTCTCAACTCAAACTCGCCCGCAAGAAGCAGGAGATTCAGAATCTCTACCGCAAGGATCAGGAGGCAAACAGAACATCATCTCAAAAGTTTTGGGATGGAGTGGTAAAACTCAAGAGAATGGCGGTCCTTTCTTCGATAGCCGTCTTTCAGAAGCTCACAGGTGCAGCGGGAGTCAGATCAGCCTTGATTGCCCTTGAGGATTTGCAGGGGGGAATCCTTGGCAAATTGCTCCCAAAAGCAGTGGTTGAAAAGGCCCTGATTGAAGGTCGCGCAAGTCTTCCGGCTTACGCCAAAGCATTTGGAACTGCTTTTACCAAAGGAATGAAGGATGCCTTTGATACCCTCAAATACGGCAAATCAGACCTTGATGTGCTTTATGGAAATCCAAAGGGAGTAGATGAGGCGTGGACGAGTTGGCTCGGTCGTTTGCATGGCGCGGTGAAGGCTCCTGTAAAACGTCTCGCCTTTGAGTATGCGATGGGCAAGCAAATGGAAAACATGAGAAGGGCCTCGCTTACCAATCCAAAGATTGATCCTACTGATGAACTGACAATCGCTCAAATGTCAGCACGGGCTTATCGCTATGCCAATGCAGCAATTTTCATGAACGACCACAAGCTGGTCGATGCTTGGAAGGGGTTTCTTTCCATTTTAGAAAAAGGTGGTGGTGGATATGCGGGAATCGCCCGATTTCTTCAAACGCTTCTTCCAATTGTGAAGGTGCCCGTAAATATTGCCCAAGAAGGACTGACTCACGTGTTCGGACTTCCTACAGGACTCTACAAACTTGGGAAAGCATGGAAATCTGGATATGACAATCTTTCACATGAGGAAGCCGACATCATCGTTAGGCAGCTTAAAAAAGGCTCTCTTGGGGCAGCCTTAATGCTGATGGGATTTTTTAACCCTTCGATGTTTGGTGGTTATTTTAATCGGGATGAGAAGAAAAAACCCGGTGAAGTAAAATATGGCGGAGTGAGAATTGGAGGTCAAGACGTGCCAAAGGGTCTTATGCACGCTCCCGCTTTTGAAGTGCTTCAGATGGGAGCTACCATTCGTCATGTTGCCGATCTTAGGTTGAAGCATACCACTGACAAGCGTGGCATTCCTTCAGGCGCTCTTGCTGGTATGATGGGACTGATTTCTGAGGTGCCGTTCATCAACGAAAGTCTCAAGACTTCAGACCTTGAATCCGCAGAAGGCAGAGAAAAATATCTTGGCGATCTTGCCAAGTCCCAAATCGAACCTGCCGCTCTTCAGCAGATCGCCCAATGGCAAGATGTGGACAAAACGGGAGCGCCAGTCAAACGCGAACCGAGAACCTTTACAGAAGACCTTAAAACAGGTATTCCCGGTCTTCGTGAAACTGTTCCTGCCAAAAAAGAGAAAAAGAAGGCGTTCTAGGTTTCCCTAGAACGCCCCTTACCATACCAAACCATTGCTGACCCTGCCTGACCGCACCTAAGCTCAGCTAACCGCAACCGTCCTTACCGCTGCATTTCTGACCAAACCTCGTTGCCTGTCTTACCGCTTCAAACCAGAGCAGTCCCGAGCTTGGACCACCCGACCGTTCCGCTGCCCACATTACCCTTCCTCGTTGCTTGCCAATCCGTAGCAGACACGACCTAAACTCGCCGCTCCACGCACTACCGTTTCAGAACATACCCCGTTGCATGACCTTACTTGGTTTCAACCTTCTCCCATTTGGTGATTTTAAAACGACCGTAGGAAGGGCGGAAATCCGCCAATCCGATGAGTCGTCCAGCATCACTGCAAAGAGAATGAAGAAGATCGTCCGAAATGTATTCAGGAAGCAGAACCAAGATGGAGAAGTCTGCTTTCCATCCAGTCCGCATAGCGGGACGATGGCGGGTGATGGCATTGCGTTGAATCACAACACGTCCTTTGTGCATGTAGTCCCAATCAGAGGTTCCGAGATCAGCCATAGTGGTTTCCATGACCAAAGCAGCCTTGCAAAGGTCAAGCATCGACTTACGAGGACTTCGGGGGTCTTGCTTGTAACGACCTGCTTCACACAATGCCCGACGAAGGTATTCACCGGGAATGGCAAGGTTACTTTTTGGATCATCGTCAGCCATACGGTAAACGTAGGAATCTACATCATCGGTTTTCTTTGCCTTGGAATTCTTGGCTGCGTTGGATTTTGCCTCAACGCTTTCACAATTCCACCTGTGAAACAGGATGTCTGCAATGCCCTCAATTTGGACATTGATCGTATAGGGAAGAGACGCTTCGATGGCGTTGGCCCCTCCATTGCTGTGTTTGCTCATTTGTTTGAGAAGGCGTCCCGCTCACCCTTCAGTCTTGGAAGACGCCACCGCTTTACGGCAGCACGAAGAATGGCGGGACATTTTCTGTTGGATTCAACACATCGGCTTCCAAGTCCGACGAATGGATGATATAATGGCGCACAAAAATCTGCAACAGAAATTTTAGAAATGAAGGAACCGCTCAACACCACAACCGTTCCCAAGAAGCAGGAAAAGAAATCCGCATGAAGATTCCCCGTGATCTGGTGACGGTTCCCCATGGTGGGTTTTGGGAGGTCCGAATTCCAAAGACGGGACATCTCATCAAGGAAGTCCACATCAACAATTTCATCGGTTCTGCCGTCCGTCATGTGGAGTCGATGGAGATTGATCTGGACGGAATGACGGTAAGGGACTGGATTCTGGCCCTTTGGTGCCAGCAACATCCTGATTCCCCATGTCAGGATACAGAAAAACCGGACAGAGCATTCACGGTGGAAGACCTGAAGCGTTTCGCAAGTTCCATGGGAAAATGGGTTCAGAAGGTGGCTGGTGGCGAATCTGCTTGGGTCAGCCAAGAGGAGGCGGAGCGAAGGGCAGAAATCTGCTCCACCTGCATCAAGAACCAGTATGTGGCCTGTGGTTGGTGTGGAGGGCCTGTGGCTACAGCGGTCAATCTCCTTGGAGGACGCAGAACATCCAGAGATGACAAACTTCAGTCCTGTGAAATCTGTCTCTGCACCCTCAGGGCCAAGGTTCACATGCCTCTAGACGCCGTGGACAATGAAGGTCTTGAATGGCCTAGCTGGTGCTGGCAAAAATGACACCTGAAGAACGTCAGTCCTATTTTGATCGTGGCTATGTCTCCAAATACGGAGTCATGTGGAAACCATGGCTCAATGAGAAGGGAAAGATTCTGTGCCAGAAGCCGGATTGGGAGATTGAGCGGGACTGCTACCTCAAGTGCATGGATGGACAGCAGGCTGGATACATGCTGGGGGCTGCGGAGCATTTTATCCGCTACACCAATATCATCTGCCAACGTCACCCCAAGCCTCCTGAGCCTGTTTTTGAGTGGAATCCCAATGCAGTGGAAATCCTCAACAGGCACATTGAATATAGGTTTCTCAGCGTAGAGGGGCACGCAAGCTCAAGCAAGACGCGGACGATGGCAGCCATAGGAGTGTTCAACTTTCTGGCGTCTCCCCACAACACGGCGGTTCTGCTTACCTCCACGACCCTGAAGGATTCCCGTCACCGCATCTGGGGTGATGTGGAACTCATCTGGCAACATGCCGGAGAATTCTTCCAGTGGTGGTCCCATGCCAACGGAATCGCCACCTACAACAAATGGGAGGAAGCGTTGCCCGGAGAACTGGTCAGTTCCCAAGGGTTTATCCGGTATCGTCAGGGAACCAAGCAGTCGGACAAGTTTGGACTCATGCTGATCTCAGGAGACCGCTCCAAGGTTCAGGAAGGGGTTGGGAAAATCAAAGGATTCAAGGCCAAGCGGATGTTTGTGCTTTTGGACGAGTTGGCCGACATGCCCGAAGCGGTCATCAAGGCGGTGGAGTCCAACCTTGCCGCCAACATCGAGACCCGCATCATTTCAGGCCAGAATCCTGTCGATCACTACGATACCGGAGGGAAGTTCTCCACCCCCTCAGAAGAAGAAGGTGGGTGGCAGGGCATCACCCTTGATTCGACTTTCTGGAAAACAGTCAATCCAGACACCAACACTCCCCGAGGGGCGTGCCTGAGGTTTGATGGTGAAAAGTCTCCGAACGTCACTTCCAAGAAAAAGCTGTGGAGCGGTCTTTTGACCTACGAAGGCTATGAGGATGGCCGGAAACGCCTTGGGGAAGAATCCCCAGAATTTTACCAGCAATACAGGGGGTTCCGTTGTCCTACAGGAGCCTCAGATTCCATCTTCTGCTCAGCAGACATTGTGAAGTATGATGGGGCCAAAAAGGCCATCTGGGGACATGAGGGAACCAGAATGTGCGCTGGTTTTGATCCCTCCTTCTCCCACGGCGGAGACAGGGCGGTGCTTTTTCCGGCAAAAGTGGGCAGAATGTCCAATGGATTGATGGGGATTGAGTTTCAGCAGCACATCATCCTTGACCAAGGGCTCAAAGCATCGGATTCCAAGCATGAGCAGGTGATCGCCAAGTTGATTGAGAAATGCAGGGAGCTTCAAATTCCCCTCCAAAATCTCGCCATCGACATCACGGGGGGCGGTGATCCCCTCGCCGCCCTGATCGCCCGTGATTGGGGGAATGACTTCATCCGCGTTTCCTTTGGCTCCAAGGCATCAGAAATCCCCGTGTCCCTTACCGACCGAAGAAAGGGATGCGACAGGTTCCACAACATGACGGCGGAACTCTGGTATGTGGGACGTGATCTGCTGCGTTCAGGCCAAATGAGGGGTATTTCGGCAGATTTGGCCCAAGAGCTTTGCCAGCGTCATTACGAGACGAGAAACGGCAGGATCAAGGTGGAGAGCAAGGAAGACATGAAGGCCCGTATTGGCAAGAGTCCCGACATTGGGGATGGGGGGTGTCTCGCCCTTTTTGCGGCCCGAAAGAATCTTGGACTGTCCTCCATGGAGAAGGCCAGAGTGGAGCAGAAGACTGCTTCCAGAGACCCTTGGAAGGGCGCTTTGGATTGGGGTAAACCCAAGAAGAAAACCATCTTCACCGTTGAACCACAGGTCATTGGAGGCGGTGGATGGGGAGATTAATTCTTGACGCATAATAAGAAACATAATAAACTCTCCATCGTGCCAAAAAGAAGAGGAAGACCCAGTGAGGGAAGAATCCCGTTCAACACCTACCTGAAGCCCGAAGTGAAGAAGATCATCGACCAGAAGGCCCAGAAGGAGAAAATCTCCCGTGGCAAGGTGATCGAAAAGAAGTTCCAATGAACAAGGCCCAGAAGATCGTTCTTTTTGTTGGGTTGGTTGCCTTCGCAATCACCCTCTTCAACGTCCCCTACAGCCAGTTGGGGATCGAATATGCTGTGGCCTTTTGGAGGATTCCCCTCAACGGCCAGATCATCTGGTCAACCCTCCTCATGGAGTGGGGTGCTCTGACTGTCTTTGTAGGCGCTTCCCTGTTCTGTTTTCACCAGCCAAAATCATGATCAAATTCGCGTGCGATGACTGCAAGGCTCCCATCGAGCCCTCCCAAGACCATATCTGCATCCAGCAGAGCATCCTGATCAAGGATGGCAAGATGATGCGCCCCGACCCTCTTCATTTCGACAAGAAGGAGTGCATGAATTCCTTCTTCACAAAACTTCTCAACCGTTCAAACCTGATCACCTCATCCCAATAACCGTTATGGCACAGAACTGGATCAAGAAAGCCGTAGAACACAAGGGAGCCCTTCACCGAGCCCTTGGCGTCAAGGAAGGAACCAAACTGACCGAAGCCCAATTGAAACGCGGTGAAGCCATGGGTGGGAAAGTGGCGAAAATGGTTTCGCTGGCCCGCACCCTCAAAAAGATGCACTGATGCCCGAATCTGAACTTCTCCACTACATCAAACTCTGGACTGAGGAACTGAGGCAATATTTCGCATGAAGTGGCACCTCATCTGGCCTGATGCTTCTGGACATCACGATCCTCCTCAGTGGGACATCCTGAAACGCCTTCCTGACCGCACAGAAAATGCAGGAGAGGCTGATGTGATGGTGGTTCCTGTTAGCAGGGGGCATCAATTTGTCTTCAACAACGCCCTCACCTACTATGGGAAGAAGCCGTGGGTGCTGCACGACACGACTGAAATTGGCTGGTCGTGGAAGATGAACAAGTCTCACATCTGGGGCAAAAACACTTTTGATGATTGGAGGGAAGAAGCGCCTGATTTTCCAGATTTCAGTAGCAATCCAAACTGGAAACTTCTGGACGACTGGATCAGGGAAAATCCGCCCATTCTCACCTTCAAGCGCGAACTCCTGAAGAAAGACGTGACTGAGAAGTTGATCCCCTGCGAATACCTCGTTTTCGATCCTCCCCACCAAATTCAGTCCAAAGATCAGTTCCTAAACCGCCCTTTGGCAGTCCTCTCAGATTGGGGTCGATCCAATGAAATCCGTCCGCATCTCCATGCCGAGTTCTTTGCCAAATCAGGTTCCCATGGATACGAGATTGTGAGCGAGTGGAATCATTTGGATCATCATCTGCATCATCTGCGAAAGCCCATTTTCGCTTCCATCTATTCTCCATGCTGGAACCGCGTGGATGTCAGCAAAAGCATGGAGTGGTATGCCAAAAGCCAGATTGCGGTGGCTGCTCCCGGTGCAGGACGCAAGACCTTCAGGCAACGCGAAATCTACTCCTGCATTCAGGCCCATTACGAGGATGATGTCGCCTACTCATTTCCATGGACAGAGGAGAATTCCATCCGTCTCAGGGAAGGATCGGAGATCAAGTCTTTGCGTGACGCCACGATGCAGCCGGACCGTCTTTACGACACCTACGTAAAAGCCATCGAGCACATCGACCGCTACCGTCCAGAGCGGTATTGGAATGAATACATGAAGCCAGCCATCGAGAAAGCCTTGTGACTCCCTCCTTTACCATCGTGGCGGTAGCCAACAAATGGAGTGATGCGCCCTATCACATCCCCCAAGAATGGATGTCCAGCATCAAACGCTACGGGATTGAGCCCGTAGTTCTTGGTCTTGCCCAAGAATGGAAGGGGCTCATGTCCAAACCGCGTTACCTGCGCCAATGGCTGAGAGACGGGCATTGCAGGACAGAATGCCTGATCTTCACGGATGCGTGGGATTTGGTATTCTGCGACCATCCAAGGCATATTGCTGATTTGTGGGACATTAAGGGTCGTCCCTACCTGATGAACGCAGAGCGGTCCTGCTTCCCCAGAAACGACTGGTCCGAACGCTTCATCAAGGGTCAATCCACTTTCCGCTACCCCAATTCAGGCTTCATCGTGGCCTCTCCTCAGGATCATCTTAAAGTTCTGGAGGCGATGAATCTGGAGTCCGTTCCCGATGACGGACAAGACCCAGAGAACTGGCACCCCAACGATCAGGAGCACTTTCAGAGGATGTTTCTGGATCAGCCAGTGAAAATGGTGGTCGATGACAAGTGTGAATTCTGCCAAACCATGCACGGGGTTCCTGAGGAAATATTAGATTTCTCAGGGAAGGTGATTCGCAACACAGAAACCAACTCCTATCCTTTGGCAGTTCATTTTAACGGTTCCAAGGATGAAGTGATAATGGACAAGGTTTTGAAGCATCTGAAACTCCGATGAGCCGCGTCAGTCTGGTTGTGAATGCCGATACCCGTCCTCCCAAAGCGGAAGTGGGCGACATGTTCGACGGCACCCGTTCCGAGGATTACCTGATTGATGGGGTGAAGAACAAGCAGGAGTTCTTTAGGGGCCATGACATCGAAACCATTCTGTGGGTGGATGAGCATCTTACCATTTCCCACAAGACCTACGAGAGACTGCATGATCTGTGTGACCGCCTTGTCATCTCCAAACATAGCAAAGCATACCGATCCATTGATCCGTTCTCAGGGTTCAACGACGTGAACTATTTGCAGGCCCTTTCGCTTGCCCGTGGAGACTATATTGCCCATTTCGATCAGGACATGGCAGCCTACACCTCAGACAAGTCCCATGTGGACAATCTGATCCAAGGAACCCATGTCCACCAGTTCATCTGCTATCCTTCTCATGCGTGTCCAAGGTGTGTATCAGACCCCTCGTTTGGTTCCCACGTCTGGGCCAGCACGCGGTTCTTCCTTTGCAAAAAGGAGGCCATCAACCTTACCGAGCTTGAGCAGGCCATCATGGAACCAGAGACCCTTTATGCCAAATACGGCCATCCTGCCCGCATCATGAACTGGACGGAGCATTTCCTTGGGGTGATGGCAAAAGGATCGGTTTACTACCCAATTCTCTCCAACAATTACCTGATCTTTCCGTGGCACAAATATGCAGATGGAACACTGGCAAAACTCCACAACCAACCCTTCCATGAAATCGCCCCAAGGCTGATTGAAGCAGGAGCGCACAGCTACCATGGAGTTGACGCAACAAAATTATGATCTCAGTCCAGACATCTTTCGACTCTCCCTACAAGCCCGTGGCGGATTTGACCATCCCCATCATGCAGGAATATTGTGACCGACACGATTACGAGTTTCAGGTGAGACAGAATCCCGTTTACCCTCATGGGCTTTATTGGGGAAGGGTGGACGATCTTATGAACTACCAAGGCTTGGCAGAATGGACGGTTCATCTGGATGCAGACGTTTTGATCACCAACCTGACCATTCCCCTCACCGAAATACTCACGGGCATTGAGCAGCCGATTGCCACGGGTCAGGACCACAATGGGATCAACGACGGCTTTTTGGCTGTCCGAACCAAGGATCGACATATCCTGAACAAGTTCTGGGAGACCTCCAAGGCTGACTGCCTCCAGACATCCCTTGTCCAAAGTTCCGCTCCCTACGAGGTTCACTGCCTTCCCCAGCGAAGGGTGAACTCCTATGCTGTAAATGAGTATCCCAACGAGCAAAATCCCGAAGGACAGTGGCAGAAGGGCGATTTTATCCTTCACATGCCGGGACGCACCAATCAACGCCGCATTGAACTCATCCATCAACATCTCTCCCAAATCATCCGATGACTTTTCCTGATCCAGAATTCTTCAAGTTTTTCAAACCCATTCCGGGGGCGATTGGATGCGGCGAATCAGTCGCCATTGCGTGGTTGGCTGAGCAGGCTCCATTAGAAGGATTGTGCATTGACATCGGAACGAATGCGGGCAGAGCGGCCCTCTCTTCTGCCATGGGGTTGGAGCGTCCTATCAGAGGCAAAAAACTGTTTAGGACACTTCATTGTGTCGATCCCGTTTTCGATCTCACCAACTCTCATGCCGTCTCCCAGATGCACCAGAAAACGGTGGAAAACATTGGATGGACATGGGTTAAGGAACCTAATTTTGGCGATGTAGTGAAAAGCAGGATTGAATCTGCTTCTCCTCTTGGACAAATCGTTGTCCAAACTCACGGACTAGCCTCCATGGACGCCCTTCCCATGCTGACGGGAGGTGGTCAGAAGATCGCTTGGGTTTTCGTAGATGCCGACAACCATCAGTATGATCTGGTCCATTCCGAATGCTTTCTAATGAAGGATCGTATGGTTTCTGGAGGGATTATTGCTTTCCATGATTTTCAGAACCAGTATCTTGATGTAGAGAGGGTTTATCGTGAACTCATCTCAACAGGTAAGTTCCACGAAATCGGCATTCCATGGCAGGAGATTAATCCATGGATTGCAGAGCATGTGAAGGAGTGGACTCCTGACAATGCAAGCTGGCACGCGCATGACCAAGAACACCCTCATTTTGTGGGAGCATTGAAATACATCGGATAACATGACAAAATGGAGACATTCTGGTGATTACGGAGATTGTATTCAATCTCTAAAGATCATTCAGTCGGCAGGCGACCCCCACAACGCCTACTACCTTGTGGATCGTCCGGGCATCACCCACCCGATGTCCCCCCGCTGCAAGCCTCTGATCGCCTTGATTGAGGTGCAACCCTACATTTCGGAATGCCGGATGGGGGAGGATAGGGTGGATGTGGATTTCGTCTCCTTTCGCAACCATCACCGTGCCACCCAGACATTGGCACGGTCTCATTTGATCCACTATGGGATCGAATCAGGGAGAGCCATTGAAATGGACGATGAGCCATGGCTTTTTGCGGAGGCAGACGAGAATTTCAGGGGGAAGGTTGTCATCAACAAAACGGCCCGTTATGGCAACCAGTATTTTCCATGGAGGCAGATCGTAAAGCACTACGGGAACAGATTGGTTTTTCTTGGCACTCCTGACGAGCACAGGGCGTTTGTGAACACAAATGGATGGGCGGTCCACCAACCCACCCAGACGCTTCTGGAAGCTGCCAGAATCATCAAGGGGAGCGATCTGTTTATCGGGAACCAGTCGGTCTGCATGAACATCGCCTTGGGGTTGGGTCATCCCTTCATTCAGGAGACGTGCTTGGAACAACCGGACTGCATCTTTTACCGACCTCAAGGCCAATATGTGACCCTTGGAGGCGTTACGTTGCCTGACATTGACGGAAGCGGAGAATTGGTCATTCCTGAGATTTTCTACATCGGCCCACCTCCCAATACGAGCGTCATTCCACCCGGAGGATGGCAGTATGGAGGTGGCTCAAGCGGTCATTTTGACTCCTTGGCCCAACAGATTGCCAAGGTGGAAAGCCTGACCTTGGAGGAGGCCAAGCATAAACTCTTGGAGTTCAACATGAGGAGAATTCCAGACTACTTCCGCGCCTATGGGAATGCCCCCACTAAACTCTTTGACGAAGCCTTTCACAGTTGTTATTCTAAATCCTTGAAAATCCAATGAACATTGTTGTTCCCGTAAGCCTTTCAGACATCCACCGTTTGGGAAACCATCTGGAAGTGCTCCTTAAATTCGGAGGTCTGGAAAATCATTTCCTCACCTACCTTCCCACCCCATCAGTCCAAAAAGAGGTGGAGGAAAGGGTTCAGGTGATGAAGTCCATCTGCCCCAATGTTTCGGTGGTTGCGCTGCCCCAAGACCCTGCGGGGGAATGGCCTATTGCCTGCAACTACCACTTCTACTGCGGTGCAGTCAGTGCTGAAAAAGTCCGTCTGCCTTGGCTTTGGCTGGAACTGGACGCCCTCCCCCGTAAACCCCAATGGGCCGACCGATTGGCGATGGCTTACGGAAGCCTTAATTCCCCCTTTGCAGGGCATGTGGTTCCCTACGAACAACGGGACAAGGACACAGGAAGACTTTCTTCTCCCTTTGGTCCAAATGACAAGTTCATGTGCGGAGTGGGCATGTATCCCTTTGATGCGTTTGCCAAAGGTCAACCCCTGATCGGAGACTTCTCCAAAGGCCCCTCTTCAGCCAAGGAGGCTTTCGACCAATACCTTCGCCCCATGTGGAAGAAGTTTGGGGTTCAACACACCAACCTGATTGATGATCAGTGGAACACCTCCAATTACCGGATGGAAAACGGTGATCTGGTCTGTGATTGCAACGACCTGAAACCGGGATGGCCGACACGGAGAGGAAAGGTGAATCTGGAGTCTGTTCTGGTTCATGGCTGCAAGGATGATTCCCTGTTTAGCATCATCATGGGACGTGATGCGACCCCAAAGAATGAAGAGACTGTTTATCCTGTGGCGGTGGAGCAATTGGTTCCTACTCCTGAAGAACCAAAGTCATACATCGGACCTTCCTACCCTCAATACGTCACCAAAGACGAACTTCAGAAGTTTGGGGATGGTCTGGTTGAAAGGCTACTGAAGGGGTTGCAACCAACTTCCGTCACGTCAGAGCCAATCAAGGAATCCCCTCCAGTCGAACCGAAGTCCCAACTCGCCTTGATTGAAGAAGCCAAGGCCAAACTGGCGATTAAGAACTACACCCTTTCCAAACTCTCTGAAGAGATGAGCATGAAAAAGGAGCTTCTGAAAAAGGTTCTTGAGGCCAACGGCTACCATCTCAATGGACCGGCCCAATGGATCAAAGTTTCTGAACTCCAACCTGCCTGATGGAACTCATCCCGCCAGCCCTTACCAACATTCCGTCCATCGTCACTCCCGATGGGCAGTTGATCGTCAATGGCCGCATCAAGTCCGTGCGTGAACTGGTGGCGGCCTATTCGACCTTCTGGTGGGCCGACATGGAATCCGCAAGGGCCAGAACCCTCGCCCAACAGATGAGGGATGGGGTTCCTCCCTATTCCTACTACAAGGAGCAGCTTTTGGGAGTCTTGGGACGGGCCAATGTGAATTGGGGGATGGCAGAAACCATCTGCGAACAGGCTGAGATGCCCTATTCCAATCTTCTGGAAAGCATCGACCAGCTTTGCACGACTCCAACCAATTATGGAGCACCGGATTCACGGGATTATTGGGAACAGGTGATCGCAGAAGAGTTGACGCTCATGCTCCGTTCTTGGCCTCTCTTTTACCCAAGATGGAAGGAGAATGTGAGGATGTTTGTCAATGAAGGGGTGTCATTCGCTTTCTTCGATGATGACGTGGACTGGAGATGGTCGATTCGCGGACTTCAGTATTTCAAATTTCCCCGCAGAACGACTGCCGACATCAACAGCATGGATATGGTGACGGCCAAGGTGGACATGCTCCCCTACCGTCTTTACGAGCACACCCAGCATCCTGAAGAGGCCACTGCGGAAGGTTGGAATCCTGAGGCCATCATTGCTGCCCTCAAGCAGTCTGCCAGCCAGAAATCTCCTCCTCCCTACGATCCTGAGGAATGGGAAAAGGCGTTCAAGAACTTCGACTTCATGTGGACGGCCACCAACATTGTGGTGGAGTCGATCCATGGATGGACAAGGGAGGTGGACGGAACCATCACCCACCAGATTGGACGTGCCGATGGTCAGGGACCGTTCCTCTACGAGAAAAAGAAGAAATACCGCAACATGGCCTCCATGCTGGTTCCCTACCTTTATGGAGTAGGGGCCAATGGAGACCTTCATTCCATCCGTGGGGTTCTGCAAAAGAACTTCAACAAGTGGAGCGCGGTCAACAAACTGTTCTGCCGTGCGCTGGACATGATGATGCACGCCAGCACGCCGCATGTTTCATGCCCCACAGCCGATGCAGGAACTGAACTTCCCTTCACCTACTCTGGCTACTACTGTATGGTGCAGGATGGCTACAATTTCGTGGAGACCAAGGTTCCTGACTTTGCCTCCACCCTGATGCCGGGGCTCAACTTCGTGATGCAGTTGGCCCAAGGATCAAGCGCCCAATATGTGGGCCAAAACCCATTCCAGACCCAAGAGAACGGCAAAAAGAGCAGCGCCCAAGTCAATCTTGAATCCGAAATTGGCGGAGCCCTCTCCACCAATGGAATGATCCTCTTTGCCAACGCTTGGAGGATGCACATTCAGGAACTTTGCAGGCGCATCTTCCGCAAGGATTATTCGGGAAATGAGCCGGGAGGAAAGGAAGTTCAGGAGATGCGAGCCCGTTGCATGGATCGTGGCGTTCCTGAGGAAGCCCTCAATCAGGTGGACTACAAGCGCGTGGAGGTCAACATGGGGATTGGCAAGGGATCAGTCGTGGAACGCCGCAACGTGCTCGCACAGGCCAACCAGCAGTATTTCTACCGTCTTGATCCTTCCGGTCAAAATCGTCTGACCAACTGGAGTCTTTCATCCCTCATGGGTCCAAGGCAGGCCAATCTTCTCTGTCCCATCGTTCCCAACATGCGTCCTCCGATGGACCTTGAATTTGCGGACCTTGAAAACAACCAGCTTGAAGACGGAAAGACCGTCAAGGTTCTGCCCAACCAAAACCATCAGGTTCATCTGGAATCCCACCTTGGAAAGATGTCCGAGATTGCTGATGCGGCCTCCCAATTCCAGATCACTGAGGAACAGGCTGTTCAGAGTCTTGAAACCATCTTTGAACATTCCATGCAGCATCTTGCCCTCATGGACCCTGCCAATCCCGAAAAACCCCAACTAAAGGCCAATCTGGAGCAGTTCGATCAGGCCATCACCAACGGTGCTCGTCATATTGCTGCCAAGCAGAAGAAGATGCAGGACGAAATGGCACACAATGGCGGAATGGTGGGCGACCAGCAGATGAACGGACAACCCCAACCCCAAGGAGGGGTGGATTCGGGGTTCCTTGTGCAGGCCACTGAAGCAGCCCAGCAGAACCGGGATTTACAGGCAGCCCACTACCAAAAGGTTCAGCAGAACGAGGAGCTTTTTCAGCAGAAGTTGCAGCACAATGACGTTCTCAACGCCCAAAGGCTTCAATTCGGAACCGCCCAAGCCACCGCCAAGAGTGTGACCCGATGATCAATCTGACCGTCAAACAATTTCGGGATCAGGAGGGGTGGCGCAAACAATTGGCCGAATCCCTTGCCCACAACAACGGAGTGGTGAGAACGGCGGTAATGGTTCTCAAACGTCATGCCACCATCTACACGGAGCCTCCCGTCAGACCGGGGCTCCATCCCGATGCTGTGGCGATGCACGAATATTACCGGATCATGGGATGGAACCAAGCCCTTGCCGCCCTTGAGCAGATGGAACTGCCCATTCCAGAAGCAAGTGAACAGGAAAAAGCCGCCAACCGGATGCCGTGGGGTGACTATGTGGCGGACGATTCCGAACTTTTGAAGGGTGCCCCTCCCAAGCCAGAGACCTATTTTCAACCTCAAGTTTGATTTATGACCGCCACTGAAGAAGCGCCTGTTTCGGCAGGCATCAGCATTCCCGATGCTTTCACGACCGCCCTTGAATCCCACAATGGGTCCAATGGGATGCCGATTCCCAACGCTCCTGAGGCCCAGCCCATCAAGGAGACGCCCGAAAAGGCTCCAGAAATCGCTCAGGAAGCGCCCAAACCCGAAACGTCCAAGAACCCTTGGGACAATCTGGACGCGCTCAAAACCAATCCTGAAGGCAAAGAGAAGCCTTCCAAGGAGTCACCCGAGAAAGCGGTTGATCCACAGAAGGAGGAAATTGAGGGAAGCCCCCAGAAAATCCGGTGGAATGAACTTCGCAAGAAGGAGGAGCGGCTTGAAAAGGAAGTTCTTCCCGAAATGGAAAAACTCCAGTCCCGTATCAAAGAACTGGAAACCAAACCCCAGATTCCAGAGGAAACCCAGCAACGGCTGGATTTTCTGGAAAAGAAGTATGCAGTGGACAATTTGGTCAACAACACTGACTACCAGCGGGAAGTTCTCCAACCATGGCAGGAGGCAGATCAGGAGATCGACGCTTCCGCCAAGCACGCAGGACTTGAACCCGCTCAGGTAGCGGCACTGCATCAGGCCATTCAAGACAAGGATGCGTTTTCACGGAACAAGTCCATCCGCTCCATCATGCAGCAGGGAAAGGTCGATGATGACGCCGATCTTCACGCCCTCATCACCAATGTTTCGAGCGTAGCCAATACTCTTCACAAGCAGGTTTGGCCCAAGGATGCCCAATACCGCGCCCAAGCCTCAGAGATCGCCAATGCAGCCAAAGGGCATGATGTGCAGATCAGCGAACAACAGAAAGCCGCCAAGGAGGCTGAATACACCAAGGCCCATGCGGAAATCTCCAACATCCTCAATCCGCGTCTGGAGACCTTGTTCAAGGACAACAAGGAGGCCCAAGAGGCCATCAAGAGTGCCCGTCCTGCAACCGACCCGATGGGCTCAGCCTATCAGGCCCAAGCAGGGGAAATCCTTCCCTTCCTCACCAAGGACTACAACCGTGTCTTGGCTGAGAATGCCGAACTCAAACGGTTGCAGGGGGTGAAGAACAGCGTCAAACCCAAGGATGGGGATGGACGTGAGCATCGCACAGAACCAGAACAAAAGCTGGACCTTACAGATGCCTTGAGCGCCCATTTCCGGGGAGGTTATTAACCTCTTCAAAATTCCCATAGACAAAACCATCATTACATGGTTCCATTGTCACCATAGCAGATAAATCCTCCCTCCTGAGGGGGCTTTCGGGGCTACGGAAGCAAGAGTCAGGAACAGCCGGGAAGGTCTCCCCTTTATCCGGCCTGTAAAGTCAGGGGAGGAAAAAGAGCCTAAAGACCCAGCCTACGGTTGCTCCCGAGAGGCAAGAGATGAGCCTAAACCCTACAGCACGACCTGTAGGAACATCAGCATGGCTCGGCTGACCATTCCAAGCATGACACCCCATGAACGGGTGTTCAAAAGCGGAGGTCATGCCCAACCCAAATCTCTTTTTCTACCACGGCCATGGCCGGAACTCCACTCGACAATTATTTCGTGCAGGATCAATCCCGTCTTGAGGGAATGATTTACCAGCAACAGCGCGTCAAAGGACGCGTCTCCGCGCTCATCCGCAAGGGAGTCCTCCCTGAAGGAATGGGCTACAACTACCAGACCCTTGTGTGGCAACGCTCCCTTCCCACGGGCGGCTCTACATGGGTGGACGTTTCCCAAGAAAACGGGACGGCCAACAACTGCGTTCCCAACCCCCAAGACCTGCTTCCTGCCTCCACGCAGTATAGCTGGGGAGCCCAACTCCAGATGATCTGGAGCAACCGCATCTGCTTTGAAGACCTGCGCCGTGCGTGGGACGCAAAAGACCAGCTTGCCAAACTCTACAAGAACTTCGTCGATCAGGTGGTCGATGAATGGGAGAACAAGGACAAGGAGCGGTTTTTCTACTTCTCCGGCCACAAGATGATCGCCAATACGAGCTTGACCGAGAACGTCAACTCGACCCAGATGCCCCTGACGCCTCCGACAACGAGGCCGATCCAGACCGTGCTGGACATCGTTTACAACCGCATCATTGATGATGGTGGTGGTGAGCAGTCCTATGCGCAGGCCAATGGCGCTCCGCAGTTGACCGCCATCATGAGCATGGAGGCTCATCGTGACATCATCAAGGAAGACGCCTCCACCCGCCAAGATTTCCGCTTTGCCGACATGGGTGAAGGCGGTGCTTCAACCCTTCTGAAAAGCTGGGGAATCGACGGTGCTTATGGTGGATTCATGCACGTCATCGACAACAAGATGCCGCGCTACAACTGGACTGGCTCCGCTTGGAGCGATCCAATTCCCTACTACCTGAGCGTTCCGACCACGAACGGCAACATGGCAATCCCCAACCCCGCCTACCAAAACGCAGGCTATGAGGACATGTTCATCTGGCATCCCGAGGTGGTGAACCGCCGTATGCCCAAACCCCGTTCCAGCTACGGCAGCAAGACCGGAACTGATCCGGTGCTGTGGAATGGAGACATCATCTGGCAGAATGAAGTGAACCTTGATTCGTCCAGTCCTGCCTTCAACCCGCTGGGCAATTGGGGACGGTATATCTCTGCCATGCAGGGCGCGTGGCAGCCCGGCTTGACGAACTTGGGTTATACGATTCGATTCGCTCGCTGCAACGCCATCGTCAACAACGGTTGCTACGGCAACTAAATGGAATTGTGAATGGAGTGGATTGGATAATTTCCTTCCACTCCATTTTCACGTCCAAAAAGGAACAATATTATGACCCAATCTCCAGTTAAACCCAAGGGTGGTCTCGCCGTCATTATGGCGATGAAGCCAAAAATGGACTCCAAGGGAGACATGGCCGACATGAAAGACCCTGACATGGATGGAGATGATGACACTTCTCCAGAAGGGGATACAGACAATGATCAGGGAAAGCAGTATGTGGTTCCTCCCAAGGGGTTTGGACCGCCTGATGACGTTCCTGCTGGAGGCTCCTTTTCAGGCACTTTCCGTGGTCACATGGACGAGGATGGAAGGCTTTGTTTGGAGGCCTTGAACAACATTCCGCTCACTCCCCAAAAGTCCGAAGGGGATGAAACAGATCAGACTGATGAACAGGATGAATCCCAGCCTGATCTTCAGAATGCCCCCAAAGACATCAACACGGCTCTCAAAAAGCACTACCAGTAATCTCTATGGCTCTCGTTGACGGTATTGACATGTCTGCATTGGGACAGACCGAAGTTCCCCTTCTGAAACAGATTTTGGGAGCGTTGCTGGGAGTTCCTGGTGGTGGCGCAAAGCGGGATGTGAACGGCTTTGCTGTTCCTGCGTTTACAGGGGTGTATTTCGACTACTACGACACAGGGGCGACCAATATTTATCATCAGTATTTCAAGAATGGATCGACTGTGGTGTCCACCCTTACCTACGCCTACATCCAAGACCCCGTAGCCACGGCAAATGCTTCAATTGAAGCGATTGTGCAATCCTAATGTCCCTCAAACCCATCCTTCCCGGCAATCTGTTGCAGGTTCCTTCCGGTGGGACGGGACCTGTGATCCTGTCGGGTCCGGTGGTTAATGTGCCGGGACATGGGTGGTTTCCGAGAATTGGTGGATTGGTTCAAATTGAGGCTTCTGGCCCCCCACCTCCTCCTGCTCCCGTTATCACCTCCATCACCCCCGGCGTTGATGGAGCAAACCCCATCTTGACCTTCGATTTCACATCTGCGCAGTGGGACTTGTTCAACTACGAATACGCCACCGACGCAGGCTTCTTGACGGGCATTGTGGCAGTCAGCCTCATCCCCGGAACGGTTGGAGGAACACAAGAGATCAATCCCACAATTCCGGCTCCTCTTCTTCCCAACACCCAATATTGGGTCAGGATGAAGATTCAACTTGGTGGCGTGGATTCCGACTGGAGCAATGTGGTGACGGCAACTACTTCAGGGGCGTTCATTGGTCTAATCACACATACTGCTGCGGCCACCGTCAATGGGAGTAGCGTTACCACTACTCCCATTGACACTACAGGATGTGATTTTTTGGTGATCTTTGTCTCTGGTTTTGCAGGATCAGGAATCGTGGTTTCGGATAACAAGTCAAATATATGGACCCCGCTTACATTCAAGGACGGCGGATCAGTTAGGGGGCAATTGTTTTACAGCGTTCCAACCAGCGTTGGATTTGGCCATACCTTCTTCGCTCAATCCTCTTTCCCGTCCATTTTCATGATGGGGTTTTTCCGTGTGAATGCAGTTCCATTTAACCAAGAATCGGGAAACTCGACTGGTTCAGCAACATCCATACAACCCGGCGCAATAACACCTGCTGTCAATGGATCGCTTTTGGTATGCGGCCTTGGTATTTACAATGCCTCTCCTGATCCTACGATTGATTCTGGATTCTCCGTTGAAGATATTATTGCCTTTGGACCGGGAATGAATTTTGGTGGCGCGTTTGCTTTTTTCGTTCAGTCTTCAGCCGCTTCAATCAACCCTACATGGAATTTTGGTTCATCTGGGGCTTCCGCTGTAATGGGTTCTTTTGAACCAACTTAACCAAATGAGCCTAAAACCTGTATTGCCGGGCAACTTTGTCCAAGTTCCTTCCCAAAGTTCTGGAGGAGGATCGGGTGGACTTCCGCAATGGACCTTTTTGGCCGGGGTTGGCCCTCCGACAGATGGACAGTTCGTGCTCGACAACGCTGATCCTTCCGCAGCCACGAAGCTCACCATCTCCTACTATCCCAAGGGAAACATTCCTTCCGACCTTTCGATCTACAATGTCCTTTCCCTGATGCCAACTCCCGGCACAGGAGTTCTGTTGACCAACTCAGCGGGGAAGACCATTGGTTTCCCCTTGATCTCCAATACTGGAGTTGGCGAGACCATTGAGTTCAACCTTGGAAGTCCGGTATCCGCAGACTCCACAGCCCTTTCAGGAGATTACTCCCTGTCATTCTTCCCGTGTCAGCAGGTCAGTTTCTCCACCCTGCTTTCGGCCAACTCCATCTCACCTCCAATGTCTTCAAGTTTCCCGATTTCCGATACGCTTGGTGGAACCATATCCAATGACCGTGGCATCCTAACCAACGTCATCCCTGCCTCATGACCGACTCCATCCATTGGCAGGAAATCGCCTTCATGTA
>Ga0207667_10000873_pt1 | contig 38515 bp, 65 predicted proteins | sample KBSCornC52_FD_184301 | JGI IMG/M metagenome (GOLD analysis project Ga0207667, IMG submission 184301) | Corn rhizosphere microbial communities from Kellogg Biological Station, Michigan, USA - KBS Corn C5-2 (SPAdes) (version 2) | ecosystem: Host-associated > Plants > Roots > Rhizosphere > Soil ...
CTGGGTCGTAGGCTGAGCCGTCTGTTGCCTGGCTCTCGCCGGTTCCGTCATCCAGCGGCGAGTGCATCTCGCTGGTCACGACCACGGCGATGCCGGAGCAATTGATTGCCGCCTTGAGTTCCGTGTCGATCAGGTCGCCCTCTTGATGGATGCGCTCGATGACCGGCGCAAGCCAGGGCTCGCCGCGGTTCTGAAGCGCGCGGCGGCGCTGAAAGCCGTGGTTGATGTCCTTGGCCGGAACGCGCTCCGCCATGTGATCGCCAACGCATGACTCTGGATTGCGCAGCCAGTAGGCCAGCGGACGTCCCCACTTGTCCACGTCGATGCCATTGACGCGGGTAATGGCGTCTTGCTTCTCGGCTGGCAGTTGGTCCGCAATCCACTCGCTATCCAGCGGCAGAACACGGAGCGGAACGCCGCCAAGGTCGGTCAGTTCGGGCAGGACAACGTAGCGCCAGACGTGTTCACCAGCCAGGAACCAGCCGCGGAACGCTTCGCCCTGGAGGTCGAAGATGGACCGCGTGCCGGTGATGTCACAGCCCATCTTGTAGGCTTGCCAGAAGGGACGGATGCGGGCGTTAATTCCTTCGTCGCCATGGTCCGGGTCGAGGTCGATGCCGGTTCCAATCACATCGGCGCAGGATCCCTCCACGGCGGCACGGGCGGTTGCGTTGTCGCGGTCCAGCTTGCGGCATAGCGCGCGGATCTGGGCAAGCGACAGGTTGGCTAATTCGTTGGCGCTATACTGCGCCAGCATACGGGTTAGCCCGTTGATGATCTTCCGATTGGGGTCCAGCACTTGGTAGCCGCCGCCATTCGGCCAGCCCATGGCGAAGGCGGTCGCGGCAACCGCGTCATACAGTCCACGGGTAACGCCGCGCGCAGCCTTGAGCCACGACTTGGCAGCGTTGCGCCAGGTTGATCGCTGGACGCTCATCGGCCACGCAGCCCGGTGACAACGCCACGTGGAAACATGGTCTGAGTCAGCCGATTCTTGTATTCTTCCAGCTTCAGTCGCTGATTGCTGAGCGCCACCCAATCGGGATTCGTGACGCTCGTGCCGTCTGCGCCTACGCTGGTCGGACTGACGGTGGTTAGCTTCGCGTCCAGCGCATCAATCTGCGCCTGGATGGAGACGGCGATGGTTGACATTGACGGGCAGGCTAGCCGCGCCAATAACCACCGCTAATAGTGTCCGCACTATTTCAGCCGCGCCTGCGGTGGCGTCTCTACGTACTTTCTGCCACAGTGAGGACAGACGCAATCGGCCACGCGGATGCCATCCTGAATCGTGCGCCAACGCTCTACCTTGGGCGGCTCTTGCTGGGGAGTGCCACAGCACGGTGGGTGGCGCGATGCCAAAATGCGCAATGGAGGCGGGACATCGGGGTTCGGTTCCATTGGCACGGTGGCCATCCGCGGTTCGCTCTTGGGCGGTCGGCCCTGCTCCCGCTTTTCTGGCTTAGCCATGCGGTTCTGGGGGTCGATTGTCATGGATCAATCCTTTGGACGGTGGTGCCGTGATCGGCCAAGATGGAAAAGGTTGCCCGGAGGTCTTCCCGCTCTCTGTCCCACCGGCTCCGGTTGCGGTCTTCGCCATGGTAGCCAGATGCGTCGGCAGTTTGCCAGGGGTCGAAGTCGGGACGGAACAGGTCGCAGCCATATAGGTCTATCCTGGTCGCGCCCATGTGCGAGGCATGGCAGAGCGCGGTCTGCACAGACCACGACATGGGGTGACCCTTGGCGTTGTGCTCCTCGATCAGCGGCACGTCGTCCCACGTGGTAATGTGCAAGCCGTGCCAGGATGGGCAGTCCTCTATGGACTTGGCCGTTGCGCCCATCGTAAGTAGGCCGAGGCGAGGGCGATAGGCGCCGATGGCTCGCTGGACAGCATTGGGGTCACCGGCTGCCAGCCAATCCGTTTTGATTAGCCGGATGGCAGTATTGACCGACCATGTTGCTTTGTATTGCACCAAGTCGATAGGGGCGCGCATCAGGCTTGGGCCGGGGCAGAGGACAGCGGCGATCATTGGCACATCTTCATGAAGGAGAAAAACAGTTCGGATATTTTCGGCCCAAACAGTTTCCCAATGCGCTTATCCCAATCGGGCCATATCTCCGCATAATCGCGGATTATGCCGCGCATCAAATCGGCGCATTCCCATGCGCTGATGTATTCTGCCCGCTGCTCTGGGCTCCATGCCTCATCGCTATAGACGCCCTGAACAAGAAAGGCGCCGCCCACTGTCAGGACATCCACCTGACGCAGCCACTCCACGTCTTCACGCGTGAAGCTACGCACCTCTACCCATACGTTATTTGCCGACGCGGCAACGCGCAGGCCGTTTGGTGCCTCCGAGTGGACAGCGTGCCAGTTCCATAGGCGGTCGTTATGGGTCCTTAGCCTTAGGATTGGCGCGCTCATCCGTTTCCCACAGTGAACGGGTGGCCGTTGAGCGTGACGCTTGAAAGCGTGAACGCGGGGCGCTTCTCATTCACCCCATGCACAACATGCACCGGAAAGTCGCTGCGCCCGCGCAATTCCTCCATCAGCGCAGGATAAAGCCGCCGCGTCTCGTCCAGGTCCTGCTGTGTGTCGATGTCCAGCACGCACCAGTGAGGCAATTCGGTCAGGAGCAGTGGCGTTCCCCACCGTTGGCCGGTCACAACCAGGTCGCGGGAAGCTATCTGGACGGTGTTTATCTCCTGTAAGTGGCGTGATTTCACGTCCTGAGAGCGGGGATACGGGGCTGGCGACCATGAGTTTTTGGCCTGTCCAGCCTCCACGGACCACAACCACGGCACGGTTTTAGCCGCGGTGATGGCCGCAACGCACCCCGTGCGGTCCATATTTTGCAGCATTTCAGCGATCAGGCCGGGGGTGCGGAGGGGCGTTGTGGGGAGAAGCGTCACCACGCGATCAAAGCGGGTAGCCCAGCGGTCTTCCGCTTCGTTCAGGGCGTAGCGGATGGTGGCGCTGATGTCATCGGTGGGGCCGCACAGGTGCGGGCAATGGGCGATGGGGAGATTTGGCCAGTCGGTGGAGTCGGATGCGACGATGACACGCAGGCCAGCGGCGGCTGCCACGCTCGCTGCCAGATGCGCCAGCGATTCGCCGCAGAGTTCCTGCCAGTTCTTGCGCGGGAGGCGCGTGCTGCCGGCGCGGGCTGGGATAACACAGAGGGTGGTCATTTATGGCGCGCTCCTTAGCGTTGCTCTTCTGTGTTGAACCCCACGCAGAGTGCGACCGATGGTCGCCGACACCTCAAGCTCCGTCATCTTAGACCGAGCGATGGCGTCCTCATCTGCGGTCCACCTGAGACGACGCGCGTATGCTGCACGCTCCGTATTCTTCGACGCTAGGGACGTGTACGACCTAACGCCACACCGCCGCTCAGCGCTATCAATCCTGGACTTTTTCTTTTTCTCCCCGTTGACTGCCTGCCATTTCCTCACGCTCCGGTTTCTGGATTCCAGATAGACGGTTCTGACTTTCTGTGCGTGGCACCGACCGCAATAACGCCGACCGCAATTCTTTTGCAATAACTCCATGTCGCAGACGCGGCAATATAAATCACGCGCCATATCAAAACTCCACAACAATAGCGAAGCGGGAACTATCCGCCTCAATGTGACGACCGCGGATGGTCGCGGTCGGGAAGTGTTCACGCAGCTTCTCGGTCCACCACGGCATGGGCTCTTGGATTAGGTGCAATTCGACCTGTTCGCCGTTGACGGCGTGAACGTCGGACATGTTGGCGATGGTGAGGAGGAGGCCCTTGGTGGCGAATAGGCGCATGTCGCGCAGGGTGGCGTCAATCTCGTCCTCCGGGATGTGCTCCAGAACGTCACAGGAAATTATCCAGTCCCAAGTATTGCCTACAAATGGGGACGGATAGCTGGTTGCCGGGTCACAACCATGGGCTGCGCCTAGCGTGTCGGCGTTGATATAGTCCACCAATTCACCGCGGCCACAGCCCCAATCGAGGAACGTCGCCGGTCCTTTGGCGACAATATCAGGGAGGATGGCGCGGGCGCACTTGAGCCCGTCAGGCATGTAGCCGTGATCGTAGAGCCAGCGGTAATCGGAGAGGGTGGCGGATCTCATTTGCGCAACCTGATTTTATGGCGAAGGCGGCGGGGCAAGTGATACCCAAGCGAATGGCGGTAATAGCGGCTTGGGATCCTGACGATGAATGGCTCATTATCGCATGAGATGGAAACGGTCAGCATGTATGCCGCATCGCTCTGTGGGTAGACACTTGCGCTCGCATAGCGGACGAGCGCAGTCATTTCTTCCCCCATCGCTTGTTTGCCGCATTGCGCGCAGCCTCCGACCGATGCGTCGGTGTCATGTTCGCATTGCGCTTAGCTGCGCCGCGCTTGCCGAGCTTCACTGCTGCCGGGTCTTTCTTCATTTGGATTTGAAGTATCCGCGCAGAAACTCGACTGCGCCCGACTCAATGGCCCGGTCTATCTGGCTGGACGAAAGCAATAGGTCTGCCGCGATTCTTGCCTTTTCGTTGGCGGCCATGGCGGAATCGCGCGCCGCTTTGCGCTTATGGCTCCGCTCTTTGTCCCGAATCTCGTCGCTGTCCATTTCGGCATGCTCAGCGCCGGGAATGAAAGTCAACGCCGAATCCCAACCGACCCAATCCGCCCATACTTCACCGGCTTGCGCTGAGCGTTGACGGTTTGCAGACCGGCGCGGAACCGCGACAGGGCAAGCGCATAGGTGAACACGTCCAGCAGATCATGGCGACTATGCGCCTTGTCGTTCCAGAACCCCTCAACGTGCTCAGCCCCCTTCATCGTTGGCTCAACCCACACCTTGCCGCTAAGATGCAAAAGGAGCATGTCCTTGGCGTCAAGTCCGCGGGGCAGCATCCCGGAGTCGGGTGTATATGCCGGGCGCAAGAGGGATGCATGTAACCAGCGGCGAACCGTGTCAGCCAGCACGTTGTATAAATAGATCGGCCATCCTTCGGGCTGTCGTAACTCAAGGAACGCCTTTGCCTCTGGCGGAAGGTCGGGGATTAGTTTCCCTAATCTGGAAAACCCCTCCTTATGGGCGCCGCGCACCGCGCGCCAGTTGGGCATGCCACGCAGCCAATTCACAATCTCACTCGTCACATCACCGTCACCTACGTCTATGCCACGCAGGCCGGGGAGCGGGCGTAATATTTCCTTGCCGCCCTCCTTGGTCCAGCCCTCATTGAACTTCGCGTCAATCAGGACATTGATGCGGCGACGATCACCGGCAGTCGGGGCACGAGTCACCTCTCCGCGCTCCATCGGCACGAGCATTTCATAGCCCCAATCAATCGCGCACCAGCGGTCATCCGGTCCGATACCAGCAACGCCCCAATAATGCCTGTTATCCTGAACGTCAACGGCGCCGGTCAGATGCGTTACCCAATGCGGGACAATTCTTTTGTCGTAGTCACTCAGGGCACTAATGGAGGCCAGTCCTTTGTTCGTAATGGCCAGCGCGCCCATCGGCGGAACATACGGACGGCACCACAGCTTATTCATCGCCGTGCGCATCAGTGACGAGTCGAACGATTCCTTCCGCTTCGCGCTGCGCATGTCCTCACAGACGGATGATAGCACAACCATGTGATAATCGAGGCACGTTGTTAGTTCGGAATAAATGCGGTTATCGTACTGCCCGAGAATTCGCTTCCCGTCCACGATCCGATCATTCATGCCGCACATGATGAGATTGTTGAGTGCGTCTTTGCGGTCGTCCTCTGACCAGACCACGGCACACAGCGGACAGGTGATCGCGCAGGCTTCAATGTCCAGGTGTTCGAGTTCGGGGATGAAGTAGCCCTTGCAGTGGGGGCAGCGATGGTGCGCCCGGTGTTGGCTGCCCTCCTTGATGAAGGTCAGGATGGGGTGCGCAGTGGATGGGTCGCTGGGATCTTGCGCCTCGCGGCCTGTGGAGTCGTTGACGGTGGAGGCGACGTAGGCGCGACCGTCGATGCCGTAGGAATTGATTCGTTTGCAGACGTTCTTGAGCTTGCCCGCGTCCACGGCGTCGTCTGCCTCATCGACCACAATCGTCTGGGCTGTAACGCTAGCGGTTGCTGTCTCACGTTTGCCAGTGCCCATTGCGGTGAAATACATCCGGCCAGCGACTAGCGATGTGGCAGGATCGCGGAACGTCAGGACAGCAGGACGGCCACCCTTCGACCCCGGCCCCTTAGTTGGCATCCATGGGCCATAACCCATGCCAATGATGGAAGGGGAGAGCTTCCCCTCCCATGACTTCGATAGGAGGTCCAGCGATGGCAGTACATAGACAACCGGCTGACGGTGCTCGGTTAGGTGATAGAGCGTGGGCGACATGATCGCTCGCAGAGTCTTCCCTGACTGTGATGGAGCGGCGATGATGAACCACGACCAGAGGCCCGCGTCCACCTCATGCACGTACTGGTCCTGAACCGGCTCCGTGGCGGTGATCCAGAGATGGCCGGCGCTGGGACCGTCAGGGAGGCGCACAGTATCGCAGAACGCGCTGAACGTCTTGGCCTCACGGCGTGGGCGCACGTCGGCGGCGAAGCGGCGATTGAGGGGGGCGAGGGCGATCATGTCGGATTATGACATCTCGTGCGACCAGCCACCTCATCAGCGACGGCCTCTCGCATACTGAGCACTTGGATGTCATAGTATGGACATTCCGTGAAGCGGACACGCCGCACATCGGCACGCATCGCGCGCTCTGCCGCACGAGTGGCTTCCGATTTCTTTGGGGCCATGTCGCTGCGTCTCATTTCATTCCCTCCACCCCATCCGCCACCGCCGTCCGTACCTTGCCGATCCATTCATCCGCGCGCTTCTGGGCTGCCAGGAGCTTATCGGCGGGGATGAGGTCGCGCAGGAGTTCGGGGAGGGTGGCGAGTTGTTGCTTGATGATCTGTGCCACTTCCTCGTCACGGGTGCGCATGATCTCACGGGTGACGACCTGGCCAGCGTCGATGGCATCCTGACGGGCTGCGGAACGGGTGCGATAGATTTCAGCGCGCACTTGCTCCAGGTTCTTCACGTCAGGCCAGGACTGAGGCGGGCCGACAACGCTCACGTAGGAGGCGATCATCTTGTCCACGTCGGGGTCGGACGTGACGGGGAGTGCCTGAGCGGGATCGAAGTCCGGATCCGGCTCCTGTTGACCTGGCTGGTCAACTCTGGTCCCGGTGCCGCGGGCGATACCGGAGGCACGTCCAGCCTTGCGACCAGCGGCGCGTTGGGCTTCGGTGCTCATTGTTTCCACTCCAAAATGGCATAGATGTCGGGACCGAGGCGGACACGGGACGAGCAGGTGCCAGCGGCAACGCTTCCGGGCGTCGCGCTGTCGATGTAATCGCGCACGGTGATCTCCGCTTCGTGGTCGATCAGGTTTCGGTGAACCTGTGATCGCTCGCAGCTAGGCCAGCCGCTGTTGGCGAGGGCCATCATTGCGAGGTCAACGCTGTCCTTGGCGATCAGTCCGATGGGCTCGCCATGGCACGTGTGAATGATGTAAACGTGGGCGACTGTGCTCATTGCGCGTACGCCCCGAAGACATCGGCCATGGTGAATGCGCCACGGCCACGCTCAGGGCTACAGCGGACCATGCAGCGGATGCTGGTGGTCTTGTGATTGAAGCCGGAACCATCGCGCAGACGGGCGGCAATGGCCAATGCGCGAGCTTCACAGAGGCTGTTGTGATGGACGGCGTACTCCTTGCCGTCGAGGAAGGTCGCCAGGAAGAAGAATGGGCCTGCGTCGGGGTCGGTCATGGGATGTCCTTGTTGCGTGGTTGTTGAGAAACGGTCAAAGCGTTCACTTATATCAGTTTGATACGAGGGAAACCCCCTCGATGCGGTTTACCGACGCCGATGGACCACCCGCCCAGGAGGGACCCAAGACGCCAGGAGGCACGTACAGCCACGATCTCTCCGCATAGCCTCCACGACACGTTCCGCCATTATCCCCTCTCAAATCGCCTGCATTCGCCTCTAATCGCCATGTCATAACGCGCACATGATGCGACTGACAAGGGGTTACGTGCATACGCTTGGCTTCCTTCATTGGCATCCTCATGGGATTTGATCCTATCCAATTTGGTCCTATCGTAGTTGTCCTTGCAATCGCCTCCCCAAGTACGACAGACGACACGTCGTCGGACGGTTGCCTGACCCGTCTCTCAACGACCTTGATTGGATTGCCAGTCATCAGTTCACACTCGGCCTATACCGCTCACCCGCTGACATAGGCGCAACGCTGAACGGCGCATCCTTTATTGTATCATGCACAACGCTCAGCCATGGCGTTCCCCATGCCCTGTGACCACATATCTGGCATTGCCAGTACGATGCACCAACAACCAGTACGTTGTCCATAGTTTCTCCGCAGCACTTCATGTCTCCTTCTCCATCTCTTTCCTCACTTCACTCTCATGCCAATCGTACCTATCCCCATTGGCATTCCCCTCATCCCATGCTTGCTGGACCAATACACGCAGCCTCTTGATCTCACACTTGAGCCCCCACGTAAACCGATCCCGGCAATCGCAGGTGCAATACTCGGAAAGCCTAGCGTAGGTTAGCGCACTCGGATTGAGTATGGTTGCCATGGGCCTCTGGCAGATGTCGCAGAGGGCGGTCATGTCAGCACGAACACGAGAACGAAGTGGGCGGCTCATTGAATGTCTGACCCGTAACGATCGCCATATGATCCCAGAACTCGGGCGGGATTTCCGCATGCGCGTCGGTGTCGTTGAAATGGAAATGCTCGTCCGACCAGTTGGAGCGGTAGTCACCCGCCAGAACTCGCGCCAATACGGCGTCATAGCCGGGGCAGTCGTTATCCTGGCACCACTTGCGCAGCCATGCCTCGGACTCGGCCTTGCGATCTGTGAGATTCGTTACTGGTAGCGGTGCGGGGATGCTCGCGCTAGGAAACGCCGGGTGAGTCCACTCGTGCCGTAGGGTGGTGACGTGGCCCTGGAACAAGAACAACCAGAACACTTGCCCAGGCTCAATGAAGTCGAATAGGAATGGATCGACGATGCCAACTGGTGTCGCTGACTGATCCGTGGCGGTTCCGTCCGGCGTGACGCCTACGCGCTGTCCAGGACTGAGGATCTTCGATGCCTTCACCGGCACGACCGCGATATGCACCGCGTCGCGTTGGTTCTGTTCACCTGTCTCGGTGATGATCTCGCCAAGCTTGGCCTCCTTGGTTTTGTTGCGGTCAAATGGACTATTGGACACAGGATTCCCCCCGGCGTAAATCTGTGAGATGGTTCATCATTGGTTCACCAGCTATTCACGGTGACATCTTTGCTACAGCACGGACAGACGAACCATTCCCGTCCATCTGGTCCGCCGCTGTAGTCTTTGCCATCGTACTGCTTGAGGTCACTGGGCGTGTACTCCAGTTCAGCACCGCAGTTCTGGCATTCGATCTTCTTGGCCACCTTTGGTGACGCTTGTTTACGGATGACACGGATCACTTGCCACCCCCCGCGCCGGAAACGGGGGCTACCTGCATCTCCAACAACGCAATCACGCGCTCCAGTAAATCAGCGGGCACATCCACATGCGTGCGCTCGTTGTAATTCTTGGACATGCGCGATGCGGTCAGACGGTTCCTGAGGTTCGCCACCTCAATGGGCGAGATGGCGTCAATCAGTCGCTTGGTGCGAATGACGCGACGTAGGGCGAAGTTATCCTTAGCTGGCATCTGTTCCCTCGCTCGTCACAGGCGATGTGGCATCCCGTGCATGGTCCTTCTCGGTGGAATATTCCACGGTCACAATGCAGCTAACCGTGAACGGCTTGCCGCACTTGCCACAGTCGTCTTCATTGCAGTCGCCATCACTCATGCTGCGATCCCATGAATCGTTGTGCTCGTAGCCACACCACGGGCAGACTACTTCACGGGTAAACTCATGGTCGATCTCAGTCATCGCATCCCCGCTCTGGTTTGGTGGTGTTCGTCATGTCAGTTGTCGAACGCAAAGACGAGGCGGTAATCCAGAATCCGCTTGTCGCGGTAATCTGAATCCAATTCGTAGGGAACGACATCACTCAGCTTGCCGTCGCCCCTGTATCGCTCATCGGCGCGGATGGATTCCCATTCAGCGGCAGAGAGCCAAGAGGCAGAGTGATTGTCGCCGTCCATGAGGATGATGCGCGCAATGTCGCTCACATCGTCAGGAAGCCCGCGCGGCTCGCTGATGGGCGGAACGTAATACGGCGATCCTGGCATGTCATTGCGGACATTGGCCATTTTGGAGAAAAGGGAATACCAGCGACCGATGTGCGGATGATGGACGCAATGCCATCCCGTGTAGGTCTTGGCCTCTACGAAGACATGAATATCGCATCCCATGGTGTTCCCTCTCAGGACTCTCTTGGTTTGTGGGGGTGGCGCTTCTTTACCCAGTAACGGGTGGTGTCCTGAACGAGAATGCTCGTCGGGTTCGCAGTCACCATCTTGCGCTTGATCCCAGACCTCTGAGCGGTGCAAATCAGGAACTCGTCCGAGCCCTGCATCTTCCGTGTGGTTTCAATGGTGGCGATTAGCAAGTAGCGACGACGGTAGACTTTTTTCTTTGTGCTCACGATTGCCCTCCCATTTCACAAACGGAAAGGAATGCGGGTGATGTCATTTGGCAGCCTTTCTCAATGTGGTCAGTTGCGCGGCGTATTGCTTGATGGCCTCATGGTCATCCCGGTGCGCCATTGCCTGGACATACCCATAGCCCTGACGCTTCCGCTTGGCGCGGTACTTCTTGAGGCGGGCGGATTGGGTCATTACCATGCCTCGGACTTGATGCCTTCGGGGAACTCGGCACGCACCTTCTCGCTGATGTCTGCGTACCCCTCATCGCTATAGAGCGTCTTGGCATCAACGCCGGGGACATCCTTCTCGTCCGCATAGTCGCCAATGATGGCGATGCGATCACCGGCCCATGATCCAGCCAGCGGGCCGCCCTTGTCCCAGTCGCCACCTCCACGACCAGCCGATGCGGCAAGCAGGTAGGACAGCGCAGTAACTACGCCACCTTCCGTGCCGAACTCCCACAGCTTGAGCCCGCAGCCCAGCTTGTGTGGGTGTAGCACCTGCTTTTTGTCGAGGTTGAAGACCTTGTGATACTGGCCCATGACTATCTCCTTGCCCTACTGGTTAGCATGAACGTTCATGAAGTCAACCCCAAACCCGTCCGAGGGGATTCCCGCCTGTGCTAAGGGGGAAGGGTTAGGACCATTGATCTGCCATCGCATCCGCAATTCCCTGATAGGTCCTGCTCCGATCCTTCCACCGATCCTTTCCAGGCGGCATGAAGTGCACACGCGGATCGCGTCCCTCAACGATATTCGTCGGCACCAGCTTGGGCAGGTTATGCAACCACAGACAGGTCGCCTTGGTTTCACCGTGACCGAATTGCCACGGCTGAATGATCTGATCCGGCTTGCGGTAATGGGTGGACATGATGCCAATGGGATTTTCGATGGCCCATGGCAAGTCCATGGCAGTGAACTTCAGGAAGAACTCTATCGACTTCCGCTGACTTCCGTTGGCCCGCTTCTCTGGCCACCAACGCGAGCCGCTGTTGCACAGGTCGGTACATGGTGGAAACGCGATCACCATACCCCATGAGCTACCGGAGATGACGGACCAGCAATCGCCTTGGATGTGATACGGGCTATTGTCCTCGCTGGGCAACAGGTCGCAGGACCAGGCATCATGGCCCTTGGCGCGAAATGCTTCGCGGACTCGCCCCGAGTATTCGCAAGCCGCCAAGACCCTGAGCACCTTCCCCTCCGTTCCTGGCTTGTTCTCGGTCATGGCCGCAACCATAGAAAGATGGCGAAAGCGATCTCACCAGCCAGCAGGTACAAGCAGATGGCGACTGGATGAAAGCAGTTCATGCCTCACCCTGCCACGTCATGGCGCACGCATCGTTGCAGTACCAGACGCCCTGCGAATGGCATCCGCGAGACTTATCCACCTCGCACTTGCAGAGCGGGCAGAAATGTGTGCGTCCATCGTTCAGCCGGTCACGCTCGCGGCGCTGGCTGTCCTCAATGGCAGAACGAAAGAAGCTGATGTCTACGCTCTTGCGCGTGCTCATGGCCTCAGCCCCTTACTGCGTAAAATCTGTGAGAAAAGTAAACCTGCCTCCTTCGCCGCCTTTGGGGATGGTGGAGGGCGGGGAGGTGGGGGTGTGAGGGTGGCGTCTTGTTCGTCCTTGGCGTACTGGCGGCAGAGCGTTTCCACTTGTCCACTCCACCGCGCATCGGGCTCCAGCGCATCAGCCGCTTTCAGAACGCGACGCCAGCCATGCAGGTCAACCACGCGCGCCCATGCGTCCCACAGGTCATGGCGGAGCTTGCCCTTGCCGACGATGGCAGCCAACTGCTTGTATTCGGGGTGGAATGGTGTCTCCGAGAACGGGATCACTTGACCCGCCACACGCCAATGGTTGATGGTCCAGTTGAGCGCAGTGAGAACTTGAATCCGAGCTTGCGTCCCCAGTACAGGATGGATGAGCGAATGCTGTCGTGCTTGTCTAGCGGCACCTCAAACATCTCCCCCATGCGCATTGACTGGAACGGGTAGATGGGCTTGCGTCCGGCCTTGATCTTTGGCAGAGGCGCTCTGGATAGTTTGTAGGTGCTCATGGAGGTATTTTATTTCCATTTATTCCGTTGAGTCAACTGCCAATCCGCGTCACCATTCCCTCATCAGTAAAATACCTCCATCCAAAGCGCCGCCACCTTTACTCCCGTATCGCCTTTTGGCTGAGGGAGCAAGTATCTATACCCTATCTCAGTTGTAATCCTGCGAGCTTCGGTGCCAGAGAGAGCCACGCGGGGCTGGGAGTTTGGCAGGAGGCGAAGTGCGAAGCGGAACCCTTTCGAGAGGCCCGCAGGATGTTCAACGTCACAACTCAGCATCCACGGCAATGCGGCTGATAGCGTCCCCTACTTGGTATTTAGCTGGCTCTCTCCGACTAAGCCGGAATGAATCAGCCCCGCGCCTTGTAGATTCACCATCAGCGACCCTGGTTTGTGCGCATTGCCCTTCGAGGCTCGCGCATCGCCGTGACTGCTGCCCATCCGCCACACTCAAGGGGCTAAGGTAGGGTCTATGCTTTTGATTTCTTTCTTCCTCTACGACAGGCTGCTGTCGCTCTCTTGTGTCTACGGGCAGCGAACTGGACCTTGTGTCCACGCCCCCACTTCACGACACGGAACACCATCTCATGGACCAATCCGCAATCACAGCAGTCCATGCGATAGCCCGCCATGCGCGGTTGAATCCAGACGGACCAGCCGTCTTCTTGTTCGCGAATCTTTGGGTATCTCATGGCATAACCTCGTGCTCATCGATGTGGCAACTGATGTAGCTACTCCGACCAGGCTCTTTCGCACTGGAAGCCGCCCACGCCGCGCTTTCCTTGGTCGCACAGACGCAAATAACCTCTTCGTAGTCCGAGCCATAGTTGCCGTTCTCTGTAACGCCTATAACGATGTAGACCTTCATTGGGAGCGCCACACCATGCTTAGGAGCGCGTCACGGAACTCGATCGGAGTTGCGCTGGCTTCCTTAGCGGTCAGCCCTGGCTTGTAGTTGCCGGGAGCCTTTCGGTCGTAGTGCCCAATCCAGTGCGTCCCCGGCTTGCGATCCCAGCGCAGTTCGGGCGGTGAGCCAGAGCCACAATAGAACAGCCATGTGCGCTTGCGGGCCTTATGGCCGTAGGCTGATTGCCATACCTCACAGGCGTACTCGCAGGCATCACCAGGGCCAGTCCAGTCGTGGATCTGCCAGCCAATCCCCATTGGCTTTGTCAGCCCGTGATGCGCCCACGCATAGGTGTCGGCGGGATGCTCCAGCACTCCGCCCCACTTGCGCACACTGGCCAATGCGGACGCGAAACATCCGCCGTCGTTTCCAGGGCGATTCTTCTCCTTGGGCCAGCGCTTGTAATTCACGCGAGCGAAGCGGCCCCACAGCTGACAGGGCGGATGCGCCACAACGGGATGCGGACCGATATACTTCCTGGCATCCCGCGACTCCGGCCAGGGGTCCACTCCATCGATGCCGTAGTAACAGCCATTTTCTTGGACGAATAGCGCAGCGATCATAAGCACCCAGAAACACAGCAACCTAAGAAACCCACTGGTAGCACCCGGCGAACTCATGACCGGCAGTGGGAATCTTAGGTTGTTGAGCGAGTTCTGGTCATAGGTCTGGCGACGGTGCTACCCGCTGATGCCAACGGGCGCAACGATAAGCAAGTAAGTCCCACGTCAAGCGAGTGCCGAACGCGGGGATAGGTGTGGTCGACCAATCCGCCGCTTTCTTGTCCGAATCCTGTATAAGCCAGTTCATCGACTGCCACTTACGTTGGTCGACGACCCCGCCCCTTGCCCCGCCTCGCCCACGGATAGGGTGGGTGGGATGAAGCTGGTCGTCCTGCAGTGTGCCGACGCATGGGCGCTCAAGCGAGGCTGGGCGCATCCAGATCCGCATAACGTTATCACGCTGGACGATGCCATGCCTCGCCGCGACACATTGGATGGCGCATGGAGCGACGATCAGCCTGCCGATGAGGTAGCGGATGATGCCGGCATCGGAGGCTGATCCCCGCTGACAGGGCTTGTGCTGTGGGAATGGGGTGGTAGGAAAGCGGTCAATCCCATTGCATGCGTGCCGGGTTCACATCCGGCGTACGATACTCAAGCGGTGCAGTGACCCGAACCTACAGGGCGCATGGGACGAAGCCGATCAGCCCAGCCGAGGTTGATGCGTTCTGGGGATAAACTCCTGGAGCCGGTGAAGGCAAGGCGGTGGCCGACAATTCGGACCTTGGAATCCTTGGGCCACACGAACGCACGATTGACCCGGCTTAGCGGCTGGGTCTTTTCGTTGACAAACGCTGTCACCCGTGTACGTAGTGCGCCAATGCCGGTTGGCTACCGGCTAAGCCTGACGGACCACGGTGGATTGAACCCCGTGGTCTTGTCGTTTAGTGGCGCTAGGATCGATTCTAAGCCACGATCTCCCCATGAAGGTGGAGACAGAGCCATTGGTAGGTTCCGCTGCCTGGCGTCCACCACGTTCCCGCCCGTACCAGCCCAGCCTCATGGAACACGTCCAGCACATCATGGATGGTAGCGCCGTCGGGCTGACAGTCGGCCAGCTTGATGAACTCACGGAGTTGGGTCTGTTCGACTAGGAGGGCGCGGATACGCCAGGAGTGGTCGATCATCGGCAATTCCCTCCTGTCCACGGTGGGCGAGTGATGCCTGACGAGAAGAACCTTCCCGACCGATTGACCGCACCCGCCGCCCTGAGTTGCCGTCCGGCCTCACGCACTCCTATACCCATCGCTTCGGCACATGCGCCAGCGGTTAGGCCGATGGTGCTCAGCTTGGTCAGGACGGAGGGTGGGAGGTTCACTGCCGCACCCGCTCAACCAGTTTCATCCCGCTCTGAGGATCAGTCCCGTACTGCGCCCAACCATTCGGTACCGGGCCGTAGGTGCGACTGCGCTCGACAACGGGGCCGGTAGCCTCGACCTGTGGTGATGATGCCTGTGGATCGGAGGTGAACACCACGGACAGCTTGCAGCCGGGGAGTAGGGCGAGAGCAGACAAGAGGAGCGATCTCACATCCCCTCCAGTTTAGCGAGGGCAGCAGATAGGCCATCGTTCGCCTTGATTCTGGCCCCATGCATCTCGCCCATGCCAACTTCGATTGGTCCGCACTCAATATACAGGTCGATCATATCCTCAACGCGCCGTAGTGCCTGAGCGGCAGAGGCAACCGCTAGGAGGGCTTCGATGTTGTTGCGGAGGGCGACAAATAGGGCCGCATCTTCCTCCGTGCTGCACAATGCCACTGATTCAGATAGGGAGCCGTTCGCCTGAACGATGTAGACCAAGCCGTTGTTCACGGAGTCAGCGGTAGCCAGGGGCGCTTTTGTCGCCTTCTCCAGCAGAGCGCGCAGGGAATCTATTGTGCTCATGGGGTTGGTCCTTTGGGAAGCGAGGGGTCGGTGCAATTGCTGTGAACCAAGCGGAACAGGTGACAGTTCCAGTGGATCGACCGCTCTGCGTAATACTGACGAGCAATGGCCTCCCCGATGATCGTTCTGGGTGGCACTGAGGCGTCCTCAAATACGATCATCCAGATGTCTTCCTTCTCCCCACCCAACCCGGCAGCCTCAAGTGCGGCGCGCATCATCCCGTGGTCCGCCTTGATTGTTCTGGCTTGCGAAATCATGTCGATCGCACCCTGCAATATCTGGCTTGCCGTCGCATCGGCTGGCAAATGCAGCACATCAGCAAGCAAGGCACAGAACTCCGCATGAACCTCCTCGGCATCAAGCGCCCGCGACTTGTTGGCGTAGCTGTCCTTGGCCAGCTTCTCGGCTTCGTTCTTCCAGTGGATCTTGTCGGCCAGTTCCACATATCCGGCGTTCTTTGATTCCTGCCAGCGGGCGAAGAACCAGTCGCGGCGCTCGGTGACTTCTGCCAGTACGGTGTCCCGCATGGTCATCATGGCGGCAGTGGCTTCCTCTGCGGTGCGCAAGGCGGCATCTCGCTCGGCATTCGCGTCATCCCGTTCTGCCATAAGCTCAGAGCATTCGCCATTGGTATGATCTTCCGCGATGAATGCCGATTCACGCTGAGAGACGGCGAAATCGCGCTCTTTCTCCAGCCCAATCACCCGCTCCCGTAGAGTGTTCAGTTCCAGCAACGCCAGAACTAGGCGCTCGTCATTGGGCAGGGCCTTCGCCTCGCTCGTGCTTGGGGTGGGATTGTTCATGGTGCGCACTCCGATCCGAGGTCCCAGATGGTGATTTCCGATTTACCGCCAGCGACGGGTCCCATGCGAACAACCCGCAGATCATCAACCTGTGAGTCGTCCTTCCAGATGCCGCACTTGGTCATCGCGTCCTCAATGGACTTGATGACGTTGGAGATGTCACGCTTGCGGCGATCTGGCGGATAGAGCGAGATGCGATAGCCAAGGCGTCCGGTCAGGATTGGTAGCCCCTTGGCCACGCGACAGCAAATGCGGTTCACGTCCAGCAGGAAGGAATTGCCCTTGGCGGTGGTGAATCGCCGCTTGGTCTTGAAGTTCGTAGCGTAGAGGCCGTTCACGGACGGAGGCCAGGGGAGCGACAGCGTGATCACTTGTCCGCCTTGGTTATGGTGTGGGTGATTGCCTTGGGATCGGCTGGCATCTGGTTTCTTTCGTTGGCGGGGGAAGGGGCCATCATCAGGAACCGCGTAACGGTTCGACTCCCGGTGTGGGAGTTTCGGCCTAAAATGGAATCGTCTCGTCCGATGGGGCCGGGATCTTCTTGGCTGGCGCAACCACAACAGGCGACTCAGCCGGGGCCTTGTTCTTCTCGTAGTCCTTGACGCTATTCTGTGGCCCGTACTGCTCGCTGTCTTGAATGCGCAGGATCACGCGACCAGTGCGGCCCTTGCAATCCTCGGCATTGAACGTGCCAGCGTCATAGGCTGCCTTCATGCCGGTAGTGTCCGCAAAGTGCTTGAGCTTGAAGCCCATGCTTGGCATCAGCCAGTCACGGATTGAGCGCTCGCCACGATCGCTGAAGATGCGCAGCTTGAGGGCAATCATATCATTGCCGCTCTTGCTGACCGCCTCCTCGGCGCTCATCACCTCAAAGTCATACGTCCCGGCTTCCAGCAGGGTTTCGCGCTTGAGGTCTTCTTCGGTTTTAGGGGTAAACTTCATGTGATGTTCCTGAGGTAAGTCCGGGTCAAAGACCGGCATTGTTATTTGGGAAGGAGTGAACGCAGGTAGGCAATGCGCTTGACCATCATGGAGGATTCCAGTTCCTTCACATCAGGGCAGGCGGCATTCCACTTTTCGATGGCTTCGGCTGGCACCTTCACGGCTTCCAGCAAGGACTCATATTCCTTGACCTGTGCTTCGTTGGCCATCTCCACCTTCTTGGCGGCGGCTTCCATCACAGATTTGCCATAGCGATCCGCAAAAGCGGCATAGCTCCAGTCGAACGATTCCGCATCTGGGAACGCCTCAAGGCGAGACTTGACCACCTTGGCCTTACGGGTTCCGCCCGTCTTCGTGATGTGCATGGCCAGATGCAGTTCGTACATAAGCTTGTCATAGCCGTCGAACGTGATGCCCACTTCCTTGCCGCCGCTCCACTGCACGCGCTCGTGACAAATCAGAATCACATTCATGTCCAGCTTATCCAGCCATGCGATGAGGCGGCGGGTCAGGCCGACAGCTGGCTTCTTGCTTGCACCGAAGGCGTCCTCAAGGCGTGCCTTCTCCATGGCTTCGGCGGTGAGAGCGATCTGTGTGTTGAACAGCTTTGAGAAGCTGTCGATCACAAGCGTCTTGTATGGGTGGTCGGTCGTGGCAAGCGTCTGGACTTCTTCAATGACTGACTTGAAGTCGTTAGCGCCATCGTCAGGACCCATATACGCAGCACCGCTAGCCTTGAGCTTCGCGGCATAGTGGGCAAGGTCTGCGCCACCTTCGGTATCAATGTAGTAGACACTGGGAAACTCCAGGCTGGTCCAGGTTTTCCCAACGCCAGGCGCTCCGAAGATAAGGACCTTCGGCTTGGATGGGGTGATAGTTTTAGGGTCGTGACCCTTGAGTGCTCGTGACATGATTCCTCGTGACCGTGTTATAAAGCTGGTCAGGCTTGAATGTGTTTGGTCGCCCAGCAAAAGAATGCGTGCCACTCAGGCGGAAGGTCGGGAGGAATTGGCATTACGGCCTCTGGCACCACGGCACACCATTCCGCTGGCAGTGTTGTTGCTCGCTGATTCCTGCGCCATCGTCCTCGGGTTCCTGTTCGCCCTCCGACACATACGCCTCGGCCAGCGCATCTAGGCGATTGCAGGCGAGGTCGAATGCCTCAGAGCGGCAATCGGTGTCGCCCTGCATCTGCCATGCGAGGCCCTGCTCATCATTGATCTGCGCCCAGTAGCGACCAGTTGCCAGCGACTGGCACACCTCAATGGAGCAGTTGCAGGTAAAGTCTATTGCGCGGCGCTTCGGCATATCGTCACTCCGTTTGCTGATGGGGTTGGTGGGATAGGGATTCGGCGAGGTTGAGGCAACGCTGGGCGTACTCTTTGGCCGACTTCTTGTTCCTGCCCTTGAGGCCACGGTGGTACGCCGCAAGCGCTTCTGCGTGGCTACCGGTGACCGCCAAGAGGTGAGCGTACCAATCACGGAAAGCCCGCTCACATGCCCGAACGTCACCGTGAATGGACCCGGTGCTGCGGGTAATCTGAAGTCCGCTAAGTACACCCCCGGTGATTTGCCAGGGACCGGCTTCCCCGTCCGTTCCTCTGTTATACGAACCCAGCACTCTGCCAGGAGATACCCACGTCGTCCCGGTTTCAACGGCACAGACTGCTGCCGTGATGTGGTCGATTGACAGCGTGATTTCCGAGGCCGGTGCTTGTGGGACATGGGCTGCCAGTGCGAGGAGGGTGATGAGGAGGGGGCGAAGGATCATGCTCTGACCGGAGGACGAACGTCGTACTTGAGGTCAATGCGAACGGACGAGACGACATCCGTCTTCTTGAACCACTCTTGGCCGGGTTCGTAGTCCTCAAACTTCTCGGACTCCTCGGTGATCAACTCCTTGGTTTTGATCCACCCACGCACGCGAATCCAGCAGAAGCCGTCCTTTTGTAGTTCGTCCCATGCGTGCCACGATCCGTCATTATCGACGGGCGATGTCTCCATGAGCAGGCGCGCAGCCTTCTCAATGGTATCGACGGGATTCTCCGACCATTCCTCGGTCGTGAAGTCGCAGGGCATCCAGTATAATTCGCCGTCCATGTTAGCCTCCTGCCAGTCGGAAGATCAGCCAGCCCACAAGGCGCGGCAAATACCATGCCCCCGCCCCCAGCACCACCCCCGTCACCGCAACCATTCCCACCCAGTACGGGAAGGACTTGGTGGATTTGGCGGTGGCGGCAGCGCGCTGTGCCTCGGCAATCTGCTGAGAGCGGAGGGCGATGGATTGCTCAAGGCATTCCTGGCAAGTGCCGGGGACACAGGAGCGGTTGCTTTCGTAGAGCGGATCTTGGCAGGACCGGCATTCCATGACGGGAGCGAAGGTGATTGGCTCCAGTTCCGCGGCATCGTGGGCGCGCTTGAATGCGCGACGGCGCATGAGGGCGCGGGTGGCTGCGGCCAGAGCTTCGGGGTTGTCGTCCAAAGTATTCACAGCGATCCTTTCGAGTGAATGACCGGCCCGAACGCTTTGATAAACGTCGGGCGGAGGTATGCGCAGATTGTCCAGCCGTGTAATTGGACACCGACTGGGAGAGGCAGGCGACGGCGCACGATGCGGCGGGGGACTAAGGCGCGGAGGGAAACAAGCGACGGCTTGAGGATCATCGCTCAACCTTCACGTTGGTTTTGCCGTGCCGCTCAGTGACAAGCTGAGTTGTTCCACATCCCTGAGCCGCAAGGTATCGCTCGCCGGTTTCCGTGTCGGTGATGATGTAGATGGCCCGCTTGCTCTCGCGGTCTGGTTCGCTGCATGCGAATGCGCCATGCGCCTCGACCGTGAACCTGCCCGGCGCGGTTTGCGCCTTGAGCGGTGCGACCTGATCCGTTTTCCGGTCGGCCATGATTACCGGAATGGCAATCGCGGCGACAATGAGGATGATGGCCACGCAAATAGCCAGCTCCACAAGAGAAAAGGCGCGGCGGCTCACTTGCCCATCCCCTTCGCCATATCCAGCGCAATGAACTGCGCGGGCTGGTCCTTCTGGAAGTAGCGCCCAATCAGCACGCCGTTGCGGAAGGTGGCAACCCTGATGCCAGTGGCGCAGGTGTAGTTCCCGGCGAAGTCCATGCGCGGGTCCAGTCCGTGATGAACCACGCGAGTGTCGCCGTTTGGCAACTGCCACTCGGCAACGAACGAATCGTAATCGCTGCGGGCGTTATCGTATTCGCTACGCGTTATTTCCCCGCATCCCGACACCAGGACGGCGAGGATGATGGTGGCGAGGAGGGTGAGCAGAGGTTTGATTTGCAGGCTATGTGGCATGGTAGCTCCTATGCCCGTGACGCTATCATGCGCAAGATGGTTGCAAGCTATTTCTTTTTGGCCTTCTCTTTTCTGCGCTTTTCCCTGGCATTTACCATCTTTTTGGCGTGTGCGCTGCGTTGTTCCGGGGTGGTATCCTTCCAGCGGAGGGATGCCATGTGGCTTGCGTGTGCATTGGTCATGGGCAGGAAGCTAGCGCAAGATATTGATTTGACAAGCGGCGCATCTTGCGCTAGACCGCAGCGCACAAGGGGAATCCATGAGTGAGCAAGAGGTCATCGCTGATGTCGTCGAATCCTGCGCCTTCCTATTCGGCGCACTGGCAACGCTGCCAATGGCTGAGCGCATCCAGGCCATCAACGCCGTGCGATTGGAGTTGTCCAAGTGCAGCCCCTTCCGCTCTGAGCCGGTGGACTGCGTCCAGTGGGTGCCGTTCGCATCCGTGGAGGCCAACGACTACAACCCCAACAGCGTTGCGCCACCTGAGATGAAGCTGCTGGAGCACTCCATCACGGAGGATGGCTACACCCAGCCCATCGTGGCTTGGTCCAATGAGGGCAAGTACACCGTGGTTGACGGCTTCCATCGTCATCGTGTGGGCCGTGAGTCCGATACCGTCAAAGCGCGCGTGCATTCCCATCTGCCATTGGCCATCATCAACAATGACCGCGCCGACCGCAATGACCGCATTGCCTCCACGATCCGCCACAACCGCGCCCGTGGCAAGCACAAGGTCGAGAGCATGTCGGAGATCGTGATCGAATTGAAGAAGCGCAACTGGTCAGATGACAAGATCGGCAGGGAGTTGGGCATGGACCCAGATGAAGTGCTGCGTCTCTGCCAGGTGTCAGGCCTTGCCGATGTGTTCAAGGATCACGAGTTCAGCAAGTCATGGGAGGTCGGTGGTGATGTGGCATACACCGATCTGGATGAGGATGACATTGAGGCCATCGGAGAGGCGGAGGAGGGACGCATCCTGCATACGTTCGACAAGTGGGAGTGCCATGCGTTCAACTTCTACGGCACCACGGCACCGGACGGAATGACCACGGAGGAGGCGGAGGAACGGTATCGGCTGCTCCTGTCGGATGAGACGGCATTCGCCACCACGCTGGGACAGGTCGTCGCCGAGTGGAAACATTCCTGTGAGCACTACCTGACAAACGAGAAGATGAACCGCATAGCGTGGCTGGGACAGGCGGCATTGGCCAGGGCGCACCGCATCCCGTCCGGCTATCGCGGCGGCTACAACCTGCTCACCGAGGCGCAACAGAAGCGGGCGGATGAGCTGGCGCTGGATGCATTGAACCGCTGGCTGGTCGCCAATGATCGCCCTACCGTCACCATGAGCGGCGCACGCTCGAAGCTGGAAGCGGAGCTATACTAATGTCCACCCTCAAGCGATACACCGAGACTGATGTGCTAACCGCTGCTCGCGAGCGGGTCAACTATGCGTTCGACAATTTCGAGCGCGTTTACATTTCCTTCTCCGGGGGCAAGGACTCCAGCGTGATGTTCCACGTCACGGCGCAGGAGGCGATCAAGCGAGGCCGCAAGTTTGGTGTCCTCATCATCGACCTAGAGGCGCAGTACAAGCGCACCATCGCACACATGGAGGAGATGTGCGACCACTATGCCGACATTATCGACCTGCATTGGGCGTGCCTGCCGATGCTCCTGCGCAATGCCGTGTCCAGCTTTGAGCCTCGCTGGTGTTGCTGGGACCAGGCCGCCAAGGACATCTGGGTTCGCCATCCGCCCAAGCGCAAGGGCATTATCACCGACAGCGCATTCTTCCCATTCTTCCAGGACAAGATGGAGTTCGAGGAGTTCATGGTGCTATTCGGTGAATGGTACGGCCAGGGCAAAGACGTGGCTGGGCTGGTTGGCATCCGCGCCGATGAGAGCCTGAACCGCTTTCGTACCGTGGCATCAGCCGACAAGGAGATGCATAACGGCAAGCGCTGGACCACCAAGGTCTGCGAGCATACCTACAACATCTACCCGCTCTACGACTGGAAGACGCAGGACCTTTGGAAGTTCCATGCGGTGTACCGCGATCTGCCCCACAACAACGTCTATGACATGATGCACATGGCTGGCCTGTCCATTCATCAGATGCGCCTGTGCCAGCCCTACGGGGACGATCAGCGCCGCGGGCTGTGGCTCTATCACATCATCGAGCCGGAGACGTGGGGATCCGTAGTGAATCGCGTCCAGGGCGCCAATAGCGGCAGCCTCTACATCCAGGAGACCGGCAATATCAACGGATATAATCGCATCACCAAGCCAGCGGGACATACCTGGAAGTCGTATTGCAACCTGTTGCTCAGCACGATGCCGAAGATCACGCAGGACCATTACCGCGAGACGTTCACCGATTGGATGGCGAGATGGAAGGGGCGTGGGTATCCATCCATTCCCGATGAGGCTCCGCGCGATTTGGAGAATAAGAAATGGGCGCCAAGCTGGCGCAGGCTGTGCAAGTGCCTGCTCAGGAACGACTGGTGGTGCAAGGGCCTTGGACTGACACAGCCGAAGTCGGAGGCGTATGGTCGCTATCTGGCGCTCAAGAAAGCGAAGAAGGAGCAGCCAGCATGACCATGCCCCGCCCCTCATCCCTCCTAGTCCGTGAGCACCTGGACTGGCTATTAGAAACAGCCAGCGAACGGACGCGCGGGAACGTTTCCGCTATTGCTCAGCTATTGGGCGTCCATCATGGCACGGTTCACAACTGGGTGAAGGCTGAGCGGACGGTGAACTATCAGGGACGCCACGAGCCGGTCATGGTTGCTCGCCAGCTGGAACCATCGCCGGAGATCGCCACTGAGGACGCGCCGGACTTCAATCTTGACCGCATGCGCAGGCGCATGATTCGCCGTGCGCTAGGACATACGCGCGGGAATATGACCAAGGCGGCGGAGTTGCTGGGGATTGATCGGACGACGCTCTATAAGTTATTGGAGAAATACGGCGAGCGGTGGGAACCCAGCGACATCAGGTGATCGTCCCTCCGGGGGCGACTCGGTTGCGCGTGCTGGCGAAATACCAGAGTGGGCAATCATGCCGCGGCCCCAGCCTCCACGTTGCCGATACCGTCCCGCCCGTAGGCGACCGGCTTGCATAAAGATGATACGTCATCCGCGTCCCCGGACTCGCCGCATACGGCAACGTGATGATCGTATCGACCGACGCCCCCGCCCCGTACGCCTGCGTCCACAGGTTGGTGATATCCGCAATGACCGATGGCGCACCCGCTGCCGGATTGGTATAGCCGAAGTAAAGCGTCATCGCCGTTGCCGTGCTGAATATCAACCGCGCCCCACGGAACCCAACGTGTGGCAGCGCCATGGACTTCTTGAAGTACGACACGCCGCCCGACGAATACCACACGCCGGTTCCCGACATGGTTAGCTCGCTCGTGGTCTGTTGGTTCAGGTTCATTGGCACCCACAGGTAGCCATCGCCCGCCATGTTGGTCGGATACTGTCCGGTCGCCGTGCGCCAATGGACCGGGCGGATGGTTGGCGTGCCGCTGATAAACTCAATCACTCCCTGAAACGGATCTTCCCCAAGGTGGTCGTAGACGTGCGACTTGAGATGGCTGCGCCCGCGTGGCGTGTAGGCTGCGTCCAGCGTGCGCGGTACGTGCGTGTACCAATCAATCTCCCCGCTCGTCCCGCCTATCGACATGGCACGGGTACGCACTGCCCACACGTTGGCCTGGTCAATGGGAATACCTTGATCATCAACCGACCACGGCGGCTCATCCACGCGCGTCAGGATCGGCACGGAATCGAAGGGGCCGGAGCTAACTGCCTGCCGTGGGCGCAACGATCCCGGTACGCCAACGCCCCACACGCGCCGCGTATCGGTGTCAAGGTTATTCACCGCCAGCGGATTGATTCCCGCCCGCTGGTTGTAATTGTAATCGACCGTCATCCCACGATCCAACAGGGCACAAAGTCACTTGATGCCGCCACAGCGATGAACACTTGCGAGAATGCCCACGGCTTGTCTGGTCCGTCCTCCTCTCCGTTCTCTCCTAGGAGCGCATGACCAAACCCGGATCGTGTGTCATTCACCACCAGCACATAGCCGGACTGTAGGATGCCATTGATCTCCAGTTGTCCGCGCCCGATGCCATCCATAAAGCTGGTGCCACTGTTCGGATCGTAGGCCGATGGCACTTCATCAATCTGCGAGCTTGCCCACTTGATACCAAGCTGTCCGGTGTCCAGCGTATTGCCCTGGTCGATGAAGATGCGCCGTGCCACGGGGGCCTTGGGCGATGACAGAACTGGGCGTTGTTCCAGCCTGCGCCGGAGCATTTCCACTTGGTCCTGTAGCTGTTTGAACTTATCGGCCACTTGAGAAGTCCAGGTCTTGCCAGTCAGTGGTAACGGTCCAGGTGCCGTTGGTGTTGTCGTAGGCAATGGACGACACCACGGTATTCAGTTCGATCTGCTGTCCATTGGCGTACAGGTAGCGCACGACCTTGCCGCACGTCGGATAGACCACGCCGCCGCCGTCATAGTCCGTGCTGGACGGGATGTCGCCACAGCAGCGCAGCGACCAGGAGGCATTGCGGACGATGGCAGCCGGGGCGCCTGGCAGGTTGGGGCGATACCACGCAACGGCCATGGCATGAAGGCGCGCAAGGGCAGAGCGGTCATCCCGCAGGATGCCGGGGGTCGTGCCGCCTGCGGTACGCAGCGCGGGGTAGACCGGGGCAAAGGTGCCGCCAGTCGTCGGCGCCGTGTCGTCCAGGTTCCAAATGGAGGTCGGAGCGGCCAGCCACAGATGGATGTCCGGGTGGTTGATGACCAGCCGGCGCTTGCCGTTGGGGTCGCCGGTCGCCATGCGGACATGATGCGGCAGGCGGAAGCCGAGGGTCATCACGATCTTGTCGTAGGTGGCGCGACTGGCGAGGCCGGACACGGCGGTATCGCCCAGCAAGCGCGTGCCTAGTTCCTGGTCCTCCTTGTCCTGTGAACACGAGAGCAGGAAGCCGTCCGGCATGACCTTGTAGTGGACGTGAAAGTCCAGCGCGCTGTGCCGCATGAAGGTGCCATTGCCGGTGCTCGATGTGCGGATGAGCAGGAGTGGCGGGCGACGGACCGGCGTACCGGAGAAAGCTGCGTCCGTCTGCCCATCGTACCGCACGGGCGTGCTGGAATAATCATAGCCCTCATACAGCGGCAGGTCGTCCATCACCTCGATCATGGATGGGGCGCTGTTGCCGATGGAGTTGGATTGCAGGTCGGTGGTCACGACTCCAGCATCAGTGCAACGATAGTCCGCGGTCGCTTGGCTGGCGCCGTTGCCATTGCCGAGGTTCATCTGGAAGCCGCGCTTGAGGCGGTGCAATTGGTAGACGGGGCGCCAGCGTTCGCTGACTCGCTTGGGGGCGGTGAGGGCCAGGAATGCGGTTTGCTCGCCGCTGTCCCATCCCTTTTCTAGCGTGAGCGTGTGCTCTACCGTGCCCAGCGTTTCGATGCGTTCGCCTTGGCTCACCAAGTAATCGACGCGGTATTGTTCCGGATCGCCAAGGTTCAGCGATTCGGGAAGGAAGCGATGGTCCCCGATCACGTCCACGTTGATTGCCGTGCCGTTGGTATTGGCGCCGTTTACCGTGACCACGCTGGCGGCGGGGTCAGTGTAGCTGATGTCGCTATAGGTCTGCGCAAAGATGGTCAGTGTGCAGGCCAGTTCGGTCGTTGGTAGCCCCTCGGTCCACGATGGCAGACAGGCGCCACGCCCACGAGCGCGGTTGCAGATACGGGACACCACATCGAAGACAGTATCGCCCTCCTGCACTGGCCAGGGGCTTGACGTATCCAACATGTCCGTAGCGCCTACCAGAACCCACCAGGGCTGATTGATGGGACGATGGGCGGACAGCGCCTCATCAATGGCATGCGCGTCGGTCCACGTATCGCCCGCACCTGGCAGCGTGAACTTGCGGGCGTCTACGCCGTCGCCATTGGGGTCCCAAAATGTGCTGGTGCTGTCGCGATTGCCTGCCACCTGTGAGGGTGACTGCTTGCTGACGTTGTAGCCGGGATGGCCGGCGGCTGGGGCGATGGTGCCTGCGCTGCTGATGAAGCCGTGCTTATCCATGAACCAGCGGCGTGTACGTGCGAAGGCGTCGGCACAGACATAGCGCCGCTCACCACTTGGCAGCGTTGCCGCCCCCCATCCTTCGTCCACTTGGTACTCACAGGTGCCCCACCAGACGGTTGCCCAATCGGCATCAGCGACCACGCCCTCCTCGTCAGGATAGGCGGCCTGTATGCGGATCTCTTGGCCGGTCAGGTCGGGGATGGTTAGCGAGTCCACGGTTGGGTCCCACGCCTCGCCCTGACGCATGCGCGCCTTGCTTGCTGTGCTGGCGCCCACCAGGTTGTCACCAAACATGCCGAAGCGGAAAATAAACTCAGCATTGCCGATCTGCGGCAACAGGCAGCGCGTGTAATGAAGCAAGATGAAACCGGACACCAGCGGATTAGGTGTCTGCATCACTTCCATGGCCCAGCCACCGCCGCTTGTGCTCGTGCCGCCCCACGTTGGGCGCGTCAGGAGGCGGAACTTGGGCCACCGCTGATTGGCCATCGGGATCGTGACGCTCACTGCTGTATTTCCCGCGTCATCTCAACCTGCCAGGTGATCTCAACGTGTGCCGCTCCGCTTCCCGCGCCTGCGCCTGCGATGGGACCGGGATGGACAATGGCCAGCGCGGCGGACACATGCACATCCACATAAGCGTAGGTTGCCGCGGCGATGGTCGCATTGAGGCGGACCAGCTTCTGCGTCAGCCCTTCCGCCGCGCGCTTCATGGCAACGCCCGTCTCATAGGTGGCAGCCTCGCTAAAAGTCACCATCTGAAATGTGGGATACTGCGAGAATAGGGTACGCCACCGACGCCCGTTGATGCCGGGAGTGATGAGTTCTTCCGCCTGCGCCAAGGTCTGATCCTCAATCATTCCCGAGGCTGTTTGAACGGCAAGGAATGGGATGGACACGCCGCCCTGGTTGATGCTACCGACCGTCATGGGCCACTCTCCGGCGTTGTCGCCATCGTTGGCTTAGGGACGTTCTTGGTGTTGTTGGCGATCTGCTGGAGCACGGCGCTGTCGCGGCCCATGGCACCATTGATTGCATTCTCAGTCGCACCGCCGAATGCAAACGGGTTGGCTGATTTATTTAGCTCGCTGATGCCCTGCGCCACCCCGCTGAGTCCGGCATCGCGCCCCATGATGCGCGCCTCTTGAACGCGTGACACGACGCCGCTTTGACGACGTGACTCGTCGGCCATGCCCGCTTGCTGACGCTCAAAGCGGCGCACCTCTAGCTCAGTGCGGGCCGACTGTGGGAGTGCGCTGGTGCGCTCCCCAACCTGCCCCATGAGGTTTGCAAGGTCGCCCTTCTCCAGTCCGCCAAGCACTTCCTCCTGCGAGAAGACGCCAGAGCCCATCAGGCTGATGGCACGCATGATGTCCTCTGGCTTGGCCTTCTGCTTGGCAGAGCGCTGCTGTGCCGCTGCCGCCGCAAGGAAGGCATCGTCCTGCTCCGAGGTCGTGGCGCGGCCACCACCTGATGCAAAGATGTTTTCGATGCCAGCGGCGCCGGTTGCTCCGCCGCCAAGTCCTAGCTCGCGGATGGATGCCGCACGACCAAGCGCTCCGCCGCCCACGGTCTTGCTGGCCGTTACCGCCTGCTCACGCTGACGGGTCGCCTCCTGTCCGATGGCACGGATGGCCTGAAGGATGGCGCCCAGCCCAACGGTCTTGGCCGCAAGCTGTCCGCCCCACTTGCCGATTTCCTCACCAACGGTCTTCGCCTTCTTGGCCGTGCGCTCAAAGCCCTCTTGTGTCTTCTTGTTCGCCTGGTCAACCTTCCCGTTGTCCGCGTCAATGATGATTTTGCTGGTGGCTGCCATGGTTATGCCGCTCTCTGGCGACCAGCGCCGACCTTGCGCGGTGCGCCTGCGCCTACGGATCTGCCGTCAGGACTCTGGGCGAAGCGCGATGCGATGCCACGTTGCAGTCCTTGCTGGAGCGCGCTGCCGAACCATTTCACGATCTCATTGAACTCCCAGACGGGGAGCATGCCGAGGATGCGAACAGCCCACTTGTTCTGACGGTCGCCGCGGGGAATGGTGATGGTCAGGCGTGCCTTGGTGGCGGTTGCCGTGGCAGTGGCGCGGCTGGTCTTGCTGTACTCGTCACGGAGCTTGCCGTCCATCACTAGCGGCAGCATGACACCATCATCTGCCAGGTTCGCGGCATACTCGCGCGTGCGATCCTTCGCCCACTTGCGGATGTCCTCATGGAGCAGGCGCCAGTGCGTGCGACCTTTGAATAGCCCAACGCTGTAGGTGTATTTCGCTCGGTCTTTGAATAGGAATTGCTTCTCCAGAATAGGCGGCACTCGCTGTGGTCCCCATGGGTCCCATCCGCCAAACTCCCGGTTCTTGATGCCGGTCCAGAGCGTGGACAGAGGCGGCTCCTTGGCCGTGCGCAGCTTCATCGTCGCCAGTTTGACCGGACGGCGCGGGTAGCTGAATGGTGCGCGTTGCACGTAGTCGGTGAACCGGAGCGGCTTGAACTTGCCCAGCCACATATTGCCCGCCCATTCCAGGGCACCGCGGATGATCTTGTTGCGCTCGTTGGCGCGGAACAATCCCAACGCTGCCCCGCTCGCCTCAATGCGGGCGCGGATCGCTCCGTTGCCGGTAGCGTAGACGACGGTCATTGCGGCGAGCCTTCGCGGATCGTGCCACCCACAGCGGCACTCAGGACTTCCAGGGCTAGCGCATCGTCCATCAGGCGCAGCATCCCGATAGTGCCCATGCTGATGTGATGGGTGAGCGCCAGCAATTCGGCAGCCCAGCGGGCGCACAGCGGCATGTCTAATTCCGCGTCATCGACTGATTGCACGGCAGCGAAGTGAGCGCGGGCAGCCTGGACAAGATCCCATGCGCGGGCCTGTGCGGGATTGAGCACGGGCAGGAAGTCGCCCCCGTAGGCCACCAAGATCAGCCGGTTGCCCTTTGAATCGGTGATAACCGGAGCGGTCCATTCCCGTCCCAGCGTGTCCCTCACCTGGACGGTGCGGCACCAGCGCATGACGCGGCGGAACTGGCGGGGGTCGATCTTCCCTGCCACGGCTACCTGCCAGCCACTGTCCAAATCTTGCCAATCCTCGCGCTCCCCAACCAGGTGCGCATTGCCGATGCCCCACCAGCGATAGCGCCCCTGGCGATCCTGCGCTTCCATCAAATCGGCAGCGCCCTCCAGCCATGGCGGCGGAATGCGGCGGGTGGTGGCCAGCGTGTCCTTGTAGACGAGCATTGGGCTCTCAGGTCGTGGGAACGGTGGCGGCGGTGCCCACAACAAACGGGGACGTGGACGTGGACGACGTGCCCATCACCTGGATGCCGATGGTGTTGGGGTCGCCATCGGCGGCATTGATGTCCGCAGGTTCAATGCGCCCGGTGGCTGCCGTGATGCTGATGCCCGTGCCCGCATCGCCTGTCACTTCGCCAGTGGTTGCATCATACTGGCGGAAGTATTGGATAAATCCACCGCTGGTGAGGTTCAGGCCAAAGAGGCCAATGGTATTGGGCAGCGTGACGGGATCGCTATGCGTGCCGGTCATGCGGGGCGAACCGCCAAGATAGCCAGCGTTGCGCGGGTAGCGGTCGCCATCGCTACGGATCACGCGGAGATTCTGCCCGAGCTCGCCGCCGGCAGAGCGCAAGCCGTTGATGACCGTGCCATTGACCGACACCGGACCCATGGTGTGCATGGTCGGCTGGCTGGCCAGGGTTGGCAGCGCATTGTTGTCGCTCTTGGTCAGCGGGTGAGCGGCAGCGGAGGCAGCCAGCGGCACCACTTCAACGGTGGCCAGGAGATCGCCATCCATATCCACGGACCATCCAGTAATCATCGCCACAGCGGTTGCGCTACTGCTGAGCGCCCACTTGGTGTGCGTGCTGGTGGCCGCGCGAACGTAATCGGTGAAGGTGGCGAGATAGAACTCGAACGCCGTCAGCTTGAGGACGCCCAAGCCGATCACGTCATAGGCCGACTTGAATGGCATGTTCAGGGTCAAGCGTGGCTCTGCGCCCGAGGTCTTCACCAACGTCTCGTACAGGTTGCCGCTGTGACGATCCGCCGCGCTGATGATGCCAGGTGACAGGCCGACAGACTTCACGGCCACAACAGTCGTGTTGAGCTTTGCCGGGGAGAGGCTGCTGATAATGCCGACTGCCATGGTGTCCTCTTAGGCGTTCAAGCCGTATTCTATGGTGATGTCTATTGCCTTGCGGGTGTGTCCTCCGGCGTTGAGAGATGGGCCAGCCTCTGCACAGCGGCCAACGGTTGCGCCGCGCAGGAGCAGGCCGGTCGCCAGCGTGGTCAGTTCCTTTTGCACGGCCTGCGCCTGCACCTCAAGGGCGCCGATAGTCGCGTCCTTGTAGATCGTCAGCAGGATGGAACCGGACGGAATGGAGGTCATGCCATCGGCGTAGCGGGACCGGCGCTCATCAATGGGATTTATCATGCCGAAGGTGCCCGAGGTGCCGGACGGCGCGTCAGGGTACCACGTATCCATCGCGTAGGATGCGCACAGGTCGAGCATGGTTGCCAGGGCCTGGATGGCTGGCGTTGGCGTGGTCAGATGCTGCGTCACTTGGCACCATCACGATCCGGGCCGAATTGCTGCGGCTGCGCTACTTCCAGGTTGGCGATCTGCTGAGCCTCAAACTTGGGCTTACGGCAGGAGTAGATGGTGCCCGTGCCTACGTCCTTGATGAAGTAGCCATCCACCATTGCGGGGGTAAGTGGCCCCTTGAGCACGGCGCCCAGCACTTGCACCTCGATGCCGTGCGCATCGTCCTGTGTATGGGGCGGTGGGCGTTGCTGGATCAGGAGGAAGCCGGGGAGCGCGACATAGGTGCCGCCGTAGGTTGCGCAGTAGCTGACAGAGTGCCCGTGCACGTCCGACAGGAGCGTGAAGCCGGTGGCGAATAGGTCGCTGGCGGTACTCATGCTAAAGCCTGTGCCTTCTTGCGTCGTGCCATACGAACAACGCGAGGCCAATAGCGGTACAGGAGGAAAGCAGCAAGAAGGCCAACAGCAACCGCAAGTATCCAGGGGTTGTTGCCCAGCCAGATAAAAGACGATCCCAGCAAGACCGCAGCCAGGCCGATAACGGCGATGTCTCCAAGGAGTTCACGGAAGGCGACAAGGGCTGGCATGACGAAACAGGCGACGATACCAAGGACTCCGAGTCCAAGGACAAACGATCCGGCCCATGTGAAGTAGAGCCCGATTGAAACGAGCGTCTCTCCGACGCCGGTTTTTGATTCGCCGTGATTCGACCCCCGTGAGTCAGCACAGCCAAACAGGAAGCACGCCAGAGCGGCGGCGGCAAAGAGCGAGCCGATAGCAAAACAGATGCGGTCGAATGTGCGTTTGGTCATACGTGCCTCTGCGGGAGCGGCGTGCGATGAACGCCAGTCTCTATCAGGCATGGGCGGGTGCGTAGCGCCGACAGAATCTCGATGTTGGTATCAGCGGCGCGCTTGCTTTGGTGCGTGTTGTCGCTGATACAGGTGGTCAGGATGTGAACGCGACTGTCTTCCACATCGCCCAAGCGCTTGCTGATATGGCGGAATACCTTGATGCCGAGGATGATGACCACGGACACGAGCACTATGAGAAGCCCAAGCAGGACAGCGACAACGCCTCCGACGCGATTCAATTGCTCGAAGGTCGCTGCGGCTGTGGTGATGGCGGTTGCGGGGTCCATGTTATTTCTCGTTGCGGTGACGGTCGCTGTCGATGTCTTCGGTCATGGCCGATCCTTACGCCTTCGCCTTGATGAAGGCCATGAGGGTGCGTGTCGCCTCTTGGGCGGATGGCAAGATCGCCTGTGCCGTTTGATTCTGACCACGCGCAGCGAGGTCGCGCAGGTAGTCAGCCGCAAGTCCGTCGAGGAACTTCACGGCGTGGGCTGCCTGTTCGTCTGTGCCGGAGATGGCGGCAGGATTAGGTTGTGCTAGTTTCTTGGCCATAATTATTCCTTACCAACAGGGGATGAAACGGGTCGTGCCGTTGTCGTTGATCGGCACCCACTTCGTCGGGTTTCCAGCGGCTGGAGCATTCGTCAGCGTTCCGAGCGATGCCGCCGCCCCGTTAGTCAGCGCAGCGCTTGTAGTGTGTAGCGTTGCCGATCCGGTCGTGATGCCGCCAGCGCAGGCAATGGCAGCGGCATTGGTGCTGCTGACGGTCAGCGTTGTGCCGGTGGTCTTGGAGATGGTCAGGCCGTTGCTTGCCGTTGATAGCGCCAGCGGGCGAACGATGGTCATTGCGGAACCAGCGGCGCGAATCATGGTCAGTGGGCTATCAATGAAGCCACCTGCATCGTCATACGCATTCCAGGCGAAGTCTGACCCGGCATTAGATCCGCTCTCTGCCGTTCCGTTGCAGGTTACGAGCCAGCGGAAACTGCCACCCGTCTGGAAGGTAAAGGCGCGGTTGTTGCCAGCGGCTGCATTGACGTTGACATAGGTGGAAAGCGCACGGGCATTCGCGCCCGCTTCGATGACTACGCCAGCGCCTGCACCGACAACGAAAGCAGTTCCGGTGGTGACTGACAGACCGCCTGCTCCGGTGATGCTTAGTCCGCTTGCGCTACTGAAGGTGTTTAGCGCGGTCCATGTATTGGCAACAGCCAAAAGTCCAGCCGTTCCCGTTGCCGGAACTGTCAGTGTGAATCCGCCAAGGGCCAGCGTTCCGCCGCCCGTGATTGTGGTAGCCGTCGCGTTGGTGATGGTACCCGCGTTGTTGACGCCGGTACCGCCTGCCGTCGATGGCAGGATGCCGCTGATATGCGCAGTCAGGTCGATCTTACCCCAGCTTGGCGCAGTCGTAACACCGCCGCTGATAAGGGCATTGCCGGTCGCCACACCGGCCAGCTTTGCCAGAGTGGTGCCAGCGCTGGCGTAGATCAGGTCGCCAACGGCATAGGAGGCGAGCCCAGTGCCGCCGCGCGCAGCCGCCAGCGTGCCGGTGCCGATGTCGCCAGCGTCAAGCGCGGACCATGCGGCAGTCGTGCCGTTGCTCTTGAGGAAGGTCGAGGCCGAGCCTATGGCCAACGTCCCGACCGTGTTCGCACCGCTTCCGAGGATCAGCCCGCCAAGCGCAATGGAGGCCAGCGCCAAGACCGACAGACCCGCGGTCGATGGCGTTACGCCACGCACTAGGTCCGCGTCCAGCCCGCTGCCGGTCCCGTCCACCGTCTTGATGCGTGCCAGCATCGTGGATGGAGAGAAGCCGCCTGATGGCGTTGCAAGAGTTGTTCCGCCGCCGCTCATACGCCTGCGTTATCCCGGGTGCCCCAGAGGACGGTGATCGCCACGCTTGCCGCGGTGATGACCTTGGTGCCTTCGCCAAGCGAAAGCTGGAGAGTGCATGCCGTGCTGCGCGTGTTGTTCATCACCGCGATGGCCGTTGGGAATACGTCCTTCGTGATGCGGATGGTGCGGTCGCCGCTGGCATCGGTCAGGATCGTCACCGTCAGGTCGGTCGATGGTACGGTGGGGGCCGCTCCGCTCTCCGCACTATCCAACTTGATGGTGGCCAACTTCGTGTCACAGGCCGCCAGGGAAGCGGCGCCAATGGTCAGCAGTGCGCTCTCAGTGATGCTCACCGTCACGTCGAAGCTGTCGCCATCGTACAGGATGGCGGAGTCAAAGGTCGTGGTTGGCGTGATCGCTACGCTGCCGCTGGTGGCGATGAAGCCGCCGATATCGTCCAGGCCGTAGGCGTAACCAATGCCGTTCCAGAGGGCGAAGGTGGCGTAGTCGGTTGCTGGGACCGTCATGCGGATGGCATAGGAGCCAAGCGGAACGGCATAGCTCAGTTCATGGTCGCCGTTGGTTTCGCTGCGCACCATGTCCCATGTGGGCTGGCTGGCGAGCGCAACGCCGAGGTCATCGTACCAAGTCAGGTCATAGCCTGCCCCGGTCATCGCCGCTTTGTTGGCGAAGTCTTGCGCGACGCCGGTCGCTAGGACCGAAAGGTTCGTCCAGAGCGTGTCGTTGTGGCCTACGGCGGTCATGGGCGTTCCGGGGTGGTGTCACTAGAAACGGAAACGGCGTCGAGGCGGAACCCCGACGCCGACACGCATCGGAGCGCGTTATGCCGGATCAGGTCGCGGTGGGCGGGATGGGTCCGAACAGTTCAACCAGGACGCTGGTTGCCGCAGCCGCAGCGGTTTCAAGCGCCATGGCATTGAGCAGGACCGCGCCGGTCGAGGTGGCGTTGCTCAGTTTGTTCGACTTGAAGTACACCTTGTCGCCAAAGGCGAACGAGATGCCCGTGGTCGTGAGCTTCGTTACCGCCACAGTGCCACGGTATTTCACGAGGCAGAGGCCCGCCGCGGCCACGGTTTCGAGGGCGACCACGTAGCTGTCGAGGATGAGGTAGACCTGGCCCTTGGTGTAACCACCGGTTGGGACCGTGACCTGGCGTACGCCGGAGTCGTTGTTGCTGTCGCCTGCGGGCATGGGTAATTCCTTGGGTGTTTGGGTGGTGGCTTAGGCCGCGGTGGCCTTCTGCATGCCGCTCACGCGCACAGCAGGGGTGGCCGCGCCGTCGGTGTGGGTGGCCATTGTGGCCTGCACCGGGAGCATGATCTTGTATTTCTCGGCGGCGACCGCGCCCGCATCGTAAGGCATGATTATCGGGGTCTGCCCGACGCCTTCGAGGAAGTTCACCAGCACGGTATCCACAACGGTCGGATCGCCGGTCAGGTAGTAGTCGGTCGTCAGCGCGCCACCAGCCAGGGCCGTGTCGCTGATCCAGTGCGATTCCACCGGGATGATCTGCTTGGAGCCCAGCGAGGGGGCGGTGGTCTGTCCCGGCCCGTAGATGGCACCAGTGGCGACCTGAGCGGGAACCGCGTTGGCCGGATCGTGGAGCAGGTAGCGGGCGACGATGCCCAGCTTCTCGTTGGCCGGGCTGAGCTTGGCCTTGAGGGCCGCGCGGGGCTTGTCCAGGTTCGCGGCGGTCGCAAGACCGGCGCTGGTGCTGGTGTCATTGGTCCAGGTGCCGCCGACGAGCTTGGAGTACACCAAGCGGTCAACGGTCATGGCAGCAAGTGCGCCAGTGCGGCTCAGGTCACGCAGGATCTGACCGAGCTGGTCATTCACGATGGCCTGGAAGCTGACCGAGATGGTCGCGCCGAACAGGCCCAGCGTGCTGTTGTAGCCGCCGTCCTTCTGGAGCAGTTCCGGGAAGGCGACGCCTTCTGCGGTTTCAATCAGGCGACCGCTGGACAGGCCAGTATTGGTGACCTGGAGGAAGTTGGGCACATCGCGGACGGTGGACCAAACCTGCCAGGTCGCGCCGTTGTAGGACTCGAAGCCCTTTTGCAGCGCCTTGTGGGCGACGTTGGCGAGCAGAGTCGAGAAGTTCGACACGATCTTATTGGGCGCATCGCGGCGACCAAGGGTGCGCAGGTCGAGCGACCCCGCCATCTGAGCGGCCATCTCGGCATCGCTCCAGTAGTCAGAGTTCGCGAAACCGGCAGCGCGAGCCACGGCGCGCAGGATCTGGCGCATCGGCATGGTCGATGTGGAGGCCCCCGCGTCCTTGATTTCCTTGGCCTCGTCCGCATTGGGGGTGATGCCGCCCATGCGATAGAGCGAGGCACGGGCGTGGGTGATGATCTTATCGCCAGCATCGCGGGTGATGGTCACAATCGTTTCCTTTGGTTCGGCGGTTTTCTCGCGCTCAGCAATGGCGCGGACCATCGCATCGTTGGCCTTCTCGTCGGTCATGCCGAGGTAGTCGCTGGCCTTGAGGTTGAGCGATTCGGCGCGCACGGCGATCTCACGGTCCCGCTTCATGTCAGCGGCGCGGGCGGCTTCGCTCGGTGCCTGCTTGACTTCGCGCGCTTCCGGGGCGTAGTCCGCTTCCGGCTCTTTGCCTTCCTTGTGGAGCGCGCGCAGGCTGTCCGACTGTTCGTCGGTCAGCTTCTCGAAGATGAAGCCGCGAGCCTTGAGCCAGAGAGCGAAGTTCATACGGGTTCCTTGCGGCTTTTTGCCGTCGTTGAAATGATCGGGGAGGGAGCGCGAGCGCAGTCCTGCGCTGTCGTCCGCTGGGATGGGGGTAAGGCTGACTTCGAGCAGGCGCCACGAGTTGACGGTGAGGGTCCGCGTCTCACGGTCCCACTGCGTGTCAGATTCTAAGAAGTGGTAGCCAATCGACACACCGCGCAGGGCGCCGGATTCGATGGCATCGGCCACGGACACGCCGCTATCCATGCGGGCGTCGGGCAGCAATTCGGCGTCGATCTCCATTTGATCGCCAGCAACGCGGATGGCGGTGATAGGACCGGCGATGCGGTTGGGGTCGTGATTGACCAGCATGGCCTTGGCGGCGTCGCGGCTGATGGCCCCGTCCTTGTGGACCAGAATCTCACGATAGCCGCCCCAATCCACGGCACGGGCAGTGCTTGCCACCATCGTCAGGACCTTGCGCTTCTTATCACCTTCCGTGACTTCGCGGATGCTCACGCCCGCATTGAAGCGGTGGAACACGGTCGATTTGTCGCGGCGCATAGTCATGTTGGCTTTACTTACGAATCCGCATTGGGCGGCAAAATAGTGTTTGCACTATTCTCGGGATCTGTCTCGGGATCTGCTCCGACTTGCGGCTCAGGCGCAGGCGCATTCGTTCCCGACAGGTCGAAGGAAAGCCCGAGCGCCGCGGCCTCTTTCTTCTGCGCAGCCAACCGGCGCCACACTTCGCGGTAGTCCTTGCCGCGCTTCGCCATCTCGGTTTCCCAATCGGTGAAGCCAGCGGCGACCGCCATGGAAATAGCCTGGATGTCATCGCGCGGATTGACGTAGGGCATGCCGTCCGGCAGGAGGCGGTACGCCTTCCGCTTCGGGACCGGGATGCCAGCCATTGCGCACAGGTACGGCAGCACACGCAGATAGAGAGCGCCGATGGTTTGATGCCCGAAGGTTTCCTTGACGGGAGAGAGCAGCCGCTCGCTGTCCTGTTGATCGGCGCGCATGCTGGAGTAGTTGGCGCGCTTGGGGTCGCGGTCCAGCCAGCGGGCGGACACGCCAGCGGCAGCGGCGACCGACCCACGCAGCATGCGGGAAAAGCCTTCGATCTGCTGACCGGGACGGTTGTGCATGAACGCCTTGACATCCTCGCCAGGGCGCACGCGGGCGATGGAGCCAACGCCAATTCCCTGCGCTGGGTCGTAGGCTGAGCCGTCTGTTGCCTGGCTCTCGCCGGTTCCGTCATCCAGCGGCGAGTGCATCTCGCTGGTCACGACCACGGCGATGCCGGAGCAATTGATTGCCGCCTTGAGTTCCGTGTC